>Ga0080003_1000209_pt1 | contig 41411 bp, 38 predicted proteins | sample JossMetagenome_FD_69206 | JGI IMG/M metagenome (GOLD analysis project Ga0080003, IMG submission 69206) | Hot spring microbial communities from Joseph's Coat, Yellowstone National Park, USA - JC2_E (SPADES assembly) (version 2) | ecosystem: Environmental > Aquatic > Thermal springs > Hot (42-90C)... | reverse complement strand
AGGGGAATTTGAGTGGATAGTTCGTTAATAATTAATTTAGCTGAAAAATTTGGAACACCACTTTATATAACAGATTTAGATGTTGTTGAGAAAAATTATAAAAATATTGAAAGTTCATTTAAAAAATACTTTGATAAAGCGAAAATATTCTATGCTATGAAAGCTAATTATAATCCATTTATCTTAGATTTGTTAAAAGATTTAGGATCTGGAATAGATGCAGCTTCCCCTTATGAATTTATTTTAGCAGAAAAAATAGGTTTTAGCGGAAAAAGTATTTCATTTGCACCTCCAAATGCTTCTAAAGAAGAATTAAGTATAGCGAGCAGTTATAATGTTAATACATTAATACTTGATTCCTTAGATATGTTAGAAAATGCAAAAGGATTAAGATTTGAAAATTATGGAGTTAGAATAAATCCAGGCATAGAGGCTGGGTTTAGTGAAAAGGTTATGACTGGTAAGGCATATTCTAAATTTGGTGTAGATATTTCAAATTTAGATAAAATAATTGATAGATCAAAGGAAATAGGGATTGAAATAAATGGATTACATGCTCACATAGGTTCTGGAATATTAGATGAAAGGCCTTATTCAATATTAATTGATAAGTTATTAAAAATTTTTGATAAGTTATTAAAAAAAGATTTTATAGATATTGGAGGAGGGTTTGGTTATGATTATGTTAATGGAAAGCATGCAGATATAAGCAAAATAGCTGAGGTAATTAATGAGAAATTTTCAAAAGACAAAGAGTTAAGAATTGAGCCTGGTAGGTATTTGGTTGTTAATGCATCTATTTTAGTATCTAAGATTAATGGAATAAAGGAAATTGAAGGACATAAAAAATATGTCCAAATAGATGCAGGTATGAATTCATTAATTAGACCTGCTTTATACAATGCAATTCATAGAGTTAAGTTATTAAATGAAAAAGAAGATACTGAAGAAACATATGATATTGTTGGACCAATATGTGAATCTGATGATTATATAGCCTTAAATGTTAAGTTGAAAAAACCAAAAGTTAATGATTATTTGGCAATATTAGATGTAGGTGCATATGGAATATCGATGGCATCTAACTATAACTTAAGACCAATACCGGGTGAAGTGATTTTAAGGAAAAACAGCATTGTTGGGATAAGAGATAGGGATAGTCTAAAGGATATAATTAATAAATACAAAGGTTTAAATATTAATTTATAAAAATTTTTCTAAACATTCTTTTAGCGCAAGTATATTATTGTGCTCGGTATTTCTTGGTGAATATACAAATGTTACGTGTTTTATGATCTTTATTATGTTTAAAAGCTTCTGTACAGCTTTTTGCTCTTTAATTCTTTATAATATTTTTTAAATTCATGCCATTTTTGAGAAAACTTTTATTCTGCCTCTAGAAGAAGCTAGGTTTGTTGTTCTCATTATCATAGCTTTTTATAATTATTTGAACTGTTGCTATTTAACGTTTGGTCTAATCATAATAAAATTTAAGCATATACTTCTTTTGTTATATATAATAAAGCAATTATAAAAATTATTAATTTTAAATAGTAATATTTATAAGCCATTAACTATGTCGATAACTTTATCATAATCAGGTTCTTTTCCTGGATGATCTGAAACCCATTTGTATACTAAATTACCATTTTTATCAAAAATAAATACAGCTCTTTTTGCAGCTTGTTTTAGTTTTGGTAATCCTATTATACCCAAATCTTCATGAACAACATTATAGAGCTTAATAACTTCTCTATTATAATCACTTAGCAAATCAAAATTCAGTTTATTTTCTGCTTTAAATTTTGATAATGAAAATGGACTATCAACGCTAATCCCATAAACCACAGCATTGGCTTTGTTTAGTAATGCCATCTTATCTCTAAACGTGCAAAGCTCTTTTGTACAAACGCTAGTAAAAGCTCCCGGAAAGAATAACAATACAACAGGTTTTTTATTATTAAAAACATCGCTTAACTTAACTTCTTTTAGATCAGTATTATATAAACTAAAATCTAGATATTTATTACCAATATTTAATTCGCTCATGTTTTTCACCAAAATTCTTATGTTTAATGAATTATTAAAAAGTTAATATATATTAATTTCTTTATTAGATTTATAACGGTTTACATTTGATAAATATAACAATACTGATGTTTGAATTACTAATATTCCAAAAATTTCACCTTCAGCGCCCGATTTTATATTAAATATAGCATAAATTAACCATGACATAATTGGCAATAAAGTTAACGTTAAACCGTATTTATAATTTTTCATTGTCAAAATAGAAATACCAATAAAGAATATAGATATAGATGCTATTATGAAAAACCATATTGAGACAAAGTCATGAGGATAAGTACCTTCATGATATATACCAATCAATATTAAAAATAATCCTGAAATAGAAAATATTGTGCCGCCAGAATTTTCAATTTTATTTCTAGATATATAAATTATATATGTTCCAAATAAAATCATAAATGATCCAGTCATTATCATTCCAAAATTATAAATAAAGGGGTATTTAGGCGATGGGTGTCCATATAGTAAATTTCCTCCACCGAGGTCGCTCAGAGGATTTCTTGCTAAATTAAACCATGGATTATAATGAATAGAAATCAATATTGTTATCCATGAGGACAATATAGCTAGATAAGCAAAGTATTTAAAATATTTCATAATATTTATTGTATTCATGTGTCTGACCTCCTCCCCGCCCTGAAGGGCGAGTTCTCTGAGGTCTTAAGGGTTACACCCCTTTTACGGGTGCTACTCTATTATCCCCCAAGAAGATATTGCGGGAGAAATCAGCTCCAACTCCTCATGTTTTAAAGGTTGATCTGCCTGGAGTTTATTTTATTACACTTGTTAGTTGGGGTAGATGCATACTCATATTTCAGTGACGCATACCTCGTTAGCAGCTGTCTTAATTTTTAATAAGTTTTTAAATTAAAAAAACTTTATCCCGCCCCTAGAAGGGGTTTGTCGTTCGCTTTATCGCAATTTATATTAGGAAACAAACTTAAAAATAGTTTTATGAAATTTTCTTATAACTAAGGTTTAAGAATTTTATTTGATTTAAATAAATGTGGTTGCTATGCCTATTTGTCCAGTTTGCAGATTGGAATTAGACTCTTGGATGGATATTTCTGAGCATATAGAGAAAATGGCTAATGAAAAAAGCGATCCTCAACATGTTATGTGGCTAAACAGACATATTTCTAATAAAGAAATAAAAAAAGAAGACTTAGAGACATGGCTATTCAATTATTTTGAAAAGCCAAACGAGCTATCTCTCTGGATTAGAAAAAGGTTTATTGAAAAATTTTATTCACATAAGCCGCATCCATTTATGTTAGCTATGCAAAAACCGACTAGAGGAGTATTACTAGGTTACGTTTTGGAGCACAGACACTTTTTGCAAAATTGGGTCAAAGTTTTATCACTAATTGTTTTTAATACTGATAAAGACGATGTAATAAAATACGAGCTTGAAAACATCTCAACTGAATATTTAGGCATAAATGGTAAACCGTCTCACTATGAGCTTTTAATAAGAATGGGAGAAAGTTTAGGATTGTCGAGAGAAATTATATTTTCCACGGATCCTTTACCATCAACTAAAGAATCTATAGAAACATGGAGGTATATAGCTTTAAATAGACCATGGATAGAAACTATGGCCGCAATGCACAGCTTAGAAATAGCAGCCGACAGATCAAATAAAAACTATGGTGCGAAGATACATTATTTTGATATTGAAATACTAAATTCTGATAAATATAATAAAGAAGTAAAGGACTTCTTAAGGGAAGGGTATGAAGCAGACATAGGTCATACAGGAGAAGCGTTAAATCTAATAGAAAAGTATGCAGATACAAGAAAAACTATAGAAAACATCAAAGTAACGGTTTTAAAATCTTTAGATGCCCTAGACAAATATCTTTTTGCAAGGTTAGAAAGAGCAATGCAATTCGAGCCTGAACTAATTGAGGTGATAAAGCAATGATAGTAATTGTTAATGGTTCTATTGTTGGTACAAAAGAGACAGGATGTGCACTTTGTGGAGGAACTTGGGGAAATCATTATGAAACAATAGAGGGCCATAATTTATTTTTCTGTTGCCATATTTGTGCTAAGGCATTTAAAAATATTATTAATGAAGCTAAGAGAAGAGGAAAACTTGAGAATATAGAATATATAGATATAAAAGGGAATTTTTATAAGGGAAGAATTATTGAAGCTAGGGATAGTAAAAAATCATATAAATTTTATGTTAAATTTTCTGATGAAGGAGAAATAATTGAGCTAAAAGAATTGAGTAATAGCTAATACCTATTTTAATTATTATTAAAAATTATAGTCTTTTAAGTTAATAAATCTTATAAAATTTGTTATTAATTTATAATTATTATAAAAGTATTTATATTAGGAATCTTAATTATTTAGAAGGTGATAAAATTGTTGACATTCCCTTATGTGTTAAAACGTGCCTCTTCTCTGTTTCCAAAACAAGAAGTTATTGATACCATTGAGAAGAAAAATTACAAAGAGATTTATAATGATTCTTTAAGGCTGATAACATATTTGAAGAATAATGGAGTTAAAAAAGGTGATGTGGTATCAATTATAGGATTAAATAGCGTTAAGTTTCTTACATTAATATATGCTATCACTTCTATGGGAGCAATTGCATATCCAATAAATATGAGGTTGCCTCCTGATCAATTACTATATACATTAAATAAAGCTAATTCAAAATATTTCATATATGAAAAAATATTTAAAGATTATGCAGATCTTGTTAAAGCAAAAAGAAATGAGCAAGTAATTTCCTTTGATGAGTTAAAGTTTAATATGGAGGCAGCAAAGCCAGAGTCTGAAAAACATGATGAAGCAGTTATACTTTTTACAAGCGGAACAACAGGCCTTCCAAAAGCAGTTATGTATAGTCATGAAAAAATGATAAACGGTGCATTATCTATTTTAAATCAATTATCATACTATAATGCTCCAGCGAAATTAACACAGAACGATATTATGTTCCCTCAAATACCTATATATCACATATTATCATGGGGATCGCTTATAATAGCACCTCTTATTGGAGCAAAGCTAATTTATGGAGGAAAATTTGATCCTAAAATGGCTGTAGATACAATTGAAAAGGAAAGAGTAACTTGGATAAGTGTTGTTCCAACCATGATGCAAATGCTTTTCGAATCAGGTCTAAATAAGAAAGGATTAAAGATATTGATAGGAGGAAGCCCCATACCAGATGGTTTAGTAAAAAAGATGAAAGATTATGATATGCGATTTTCCGCGATTTATGGTGGTACTGATATGCTGGCCGCTTCAATAACAATAGAAACAGAATATACATCTAATGGACTATTAGAATATCACAAAGTTACTCATCCCGTTCCTATGGCAGAATTTAAAATAGAATCTAGAACTGAAAAAGAACCTGGTGAAATTTTATTTAGAGCTCCATGGATGCCAAACGGATATTATAATGATAAAGAAAAAACAGCTGAATCATTCACACAAGATGGCTGGTTTAGAACTGGTGATATTGGATACATAGCTGATGATGGTGGGCTAGTAATTTTAGACAGAATGAAAGATGTAATAAAAAGCGGAGGTGAATGGATACCTTCAAGTGTTTTAGAGACTGTAATATCGGAATTACCCTTTGTATCTTTAGTTGCCGTTATCTCTAAGAAAGATGAAAAATGGGGAGAAAGACCGATAGCTATAGTAAAGCTTTCTAAGGAAACTCAAGATGCTAAAGAAAAGATACTTAGCCATTTAAACAAATATGTTAACGATGGAAAAATAAGTAAGTTTTGGGTACCCGATGATATAATATTTGTTAATGAAATTCCTCTAACTGGAACTGGCAAAATAGACAAAAAGGCTTTAAAAGATGTTATAAATAAAAATAATGAAAAGAAGTCGTTATAAAACATAAATAAATTCGAAATTAATAATAAAAGGGTGCTAAATATGCCATTAAATGGGTTAGAAGGTATATCTTATGCTTATGGACTTAATCATTATACTTTGGATAAACCTTTAAAAGATCTTTTAAAATTATATACACAGTCAAAAAATGATTTTACAGGATTAGGAAAATTTGTTGGAAAGGAGGTTTACGAATCTACTTATAGAGTTGATTTAGAAAGCTTACCAAGATTAATTTATTGGGGAGCTAAAGGAGAAAGAGTAGATTATACGTGGCTGGATCCATATGAAAGGTATGTAGTAAACGAACTTATAATGAATTACGGAGTTAATAGATATCCATTTGATAATGGAACTTGGCACGATCATTATGCTGGAATATATTTAATTGGAGATCCTGGTCTGTCTTGCATACTAACCATAACTATACAGACTGCATATGCTTTAAACAAATATGCAGAGGGCAATTTAAGAGATGAATACAAAAATCTTGTTGGCTTGAGCAACAAATTAAAATTAGGTGCAACATGGTTTACTGAAACGCAAGGAGGAAGTGATTTAGGTGCTAATACTACAATAGCAAAAAGAACAGAAAAAAAGTATTTGCTTAATGGATATAAATACTTTTCAAGCGGTGCAGGTATTGCAGACATATCATTAGTTTCTGCCAGACCAGAAAAAAGTAAAGAAGGGGCTAAAGGCCTAGCATTATACTTGTTGCCAAGATACAATTCTAAAGGGGAATTGAACTATTATATTAGAAGATTGAAATATAAAAGTGGAACTAATTCTGTTCCAACGGGTGAAGTTGAATTGATAAATTCTGAAGCAGACTTGATAGGGAAAGAAGAGGAAGGAATATACTATATTATGGAGGATTTAACAGTTTCCAGATTAGCTAACGCTATAGGAGCAATGGGAGTTGCTAGAAAGGCTTATTTAGAGGCATTAGGTTTTTCGAGAGAGAGAAGCGCGTTTGGCAAAAAAATTATTGAACATCCATTAATGATTAGGGATTTACTTGATATGGAAATAAGTATTGAAGGGGGATTAGCGTTAACTTATAAGGCTATTAATGAATTTCAAAATTCCATCAACTCTAGGCCCCCATATACTAAAGAATATCACTATGCTAGATTTTTAACACATATTGCAAAAAATGTTACTGCTGAATTGTCATCAAAGATAACACAGCTAGCTATGGAGGCTTTCGGAGGTATAGGTTTCTTAAATGAATTTCCTATAGAGAGGTGGCATAGAGAGGCTTTAATAACTCCTATTTGGGAGGGAACAAGCAATATACAAGCATTGGATATGCTTGAAAGTATGGTAAAAAAGAAGGCCCATGAAGTTTATTTAGAAGACTTAAAGAGCTTGGTAAACGATTCTTATGATAAAGAATTTACAACAAAGTTGTTAAACAAAGCAGTTGATATTTTGAAATCCTTCTCTTCTTTATCTCCAAAAGAGGCTGAGTATAATTCTAAAGATTTCTTAAGGCAACAAGGTCACATATTATCATCAATATTGCTGAATAATTTAGCTAAACAAACGGAAGATAATATTTATGATTTAATATCAAAACAGTATTATAGGGTCTATATTGAAAAGAAAGAATTAGATATGATAGACAAGTATGATGAAATTATATCTATACATGGCAGCATTTAACTTAATGTTAAAATTCTATTAGATTTATCAATGAAATTCTTTAATTTCTTTAGAATAATTATAGGACTCTATTAAAAGGTTTTAATTTTGTACTAAATTATTATTATAATATTTATAAAATTTATTTAAAAATTAAATTAAGGATATTATTAAGTGAGGATCTCTCATTTGTGTCTTAGCAAATATTTTAGCAACATTAAAGATTTCTTTTTCATTATATTCTCTTCACTTTACTATGTCTTCTTTAATAACTATGCTTAAAGAAGCTGTAACTCTATGATATATAAGCCCATTATATGGAAGAAATACATAATCGCCCCAAGGTTATCATTTTTATTAATGGCAATAGAGCCATCGTGTTAGCAAAATTTTATTTGTATTTTTCCTTGCTAAACTTAGGTATTTCTTATGATCCAACAGCAATAAATTCTTCTCCAATCTTGTTTCCAATAAATAAAAATGCAACTTCCAAAATTACTGATTCTGCCTGAGCAACCTATTATTATATTTGGATTTTCGCCAATCTAATTGATTCATTGTTTCTTGTTTAATAATACTTTGATTTAATATAACAACATCCAATACGCTTCCTACAAGGATTTAAAATCATTTTTCGAAGCAAATTCTATCGCCTCTATCATAGCAATACCTAAGGATTCAGAATGATCAACATTTTCCTTAAAAACTCTTTTACCAACATTTGTTATATCTGATGGACTAGAGTATGCATGTGCCCATAAAGTTTCATAATTATCTTCCTCATAGATTTTTGATTAAAGCTTTTTTATCATAAATGTGCTTGAGTCTATGTTGAATAATGAAAATGGCAACAGCCATTCCTCATTGACATATATAAATTTTTCATCATGTTTAATTTAATAAATAATGTTAAATTAAATCGAGATAAAAGTTTAAATAGTGGGATATATTATATTAGTTTTGAGGTGGAGTTGATGGAATACAAGTGGGGCGAGGGTATGATGCCCAGCCAATATTAAATAATGAGGATAAATCTTGTTCTACTCCTAGTTTGGAAAATATCTATACCTTGTTAATGAACAAGAAAATAAATGTTAGCAAAAATTTAAACGAGTTCCTTAAAAAAATAAATAATTATCATGCAGATTCTTCAAGATCTGTTCTCAACATATTGCTAGCTCTTTACAATTACTGGGTTCCTAAGGGAATTAATCAAGGCATAAAAAGGTCTATAATACTCAGCAAAGGTCACGCTTCTCCAGCTCTTTATGTTTTGCTTTCAGAAAACAATGAGATAGAAGAGGAAGAGCTGGAAAGCTTTGCTATGCCGAACTCACGTTTACAATCACATCCAGAAGGAGGTAAAATTCCAGGTATACTATTTTCTACAGGCTCATTAGGACAAGGCCTATCAGTTGCCAATGGAATAGCCTATGCTGCTAGGCTAAATAACGAAAGGAGAGAAATAGCAGTGATTTTAGGCGATGGAGAGCTTGATGAGGGGCAAATATGGGAATCTATTTCTACTTCATTTTCATTAAAAATAGACAACGTTTTGGCAATAATAGATAGGAACGGTTTTCAGCTATCTGGACCAACAGAAGAAATAAAAATAAAGGAGTCAATAAAGAAAAAATTTGAGGCATTTGGCTGGTACGCATTAGAAGTCAGAAATGATATAAAGGAATTAATAATCGCATTAGATATGCTATCTGAAATAAACGGAATTCCTAAGGCATTGATAGTTAAAGGTGACATATAGAGTTGAACTTGAATTTTAGCTATAGAGATTCATTTGGCAAAGCTTTAGTTAAAATAGGTGAAAAGAAAAAAGAAATAATAGTCGTTGATTCAGACGTTTCTAAATCAACATACACAAAATATTTTGCTGAAAAATTTCCCGATAGATTTGTATCTGTAGGGATTAGTGAACAAGATCTTATAGGTTTTTCTTCAGGACTTGCTTTAGGTGGAAAAATACCTATTGCTGTGGCTTTTTCAATGTTTTTAATGAGGGCATGGGAGCAGATAAGGAATACAATTGCAAGAGATAATCTAAACGTAAAAATAGTTGGAACTCATTCTGGCCTATCTGATTTTTTAGACGGATCGTCACATCAAGCAATAGAAGACATATCTTTAATTAGGATTCTGCCTAACTTCATTGTTTTATCTCCTTCAGATATTGTTGCAACTGAAAAACTTGTTTATGAAATGGTAAACCATTACGGACCAGTATACATGAGAATTGGCAGAGATAATTCGCCTAAAATTTATGATGAAAATGAGGAATTCAAAATAGGAAAATCTAAAATACTAATGGAAGGAGAAGATATTTTAATAATTTCATACGGACCAATGGTAGCTATTTCTCAAGAAGTTGCTAATTCGTTAAATAAAAAAGGATTTAGTATATCATTAATGGATCTTTATTCAATAAAACCTTTTGATGAGCAAGCTGTTACAAAATATGCAAAGAATGCGAATCATGTTGTTACTATAGAAGAGCATAATGTTGATGGAGGAGTTGGTGATATGATATCTTCTTTTTTATCATCTAGAATACCAAAAAAGGTGACAAAAATAGGCATAAAAGATTCATTTGGAACTTCTGGTAGAAGCTATTTGGAATTAATTGAATTTTTTAAACTAACTCCTAAATTTATAGAAGATAAATTGAAGGTGATTAGTGATGAATTATAAGCTAGTTAGTAGGGAATATAAGGAAAAAACTTTGGTTAAGGTAGACGATGTAATTATAGGTGATAAACCCATAATAATAGCAGGTCCGTGTGCTGTGGAAAATAGGGAACAAATCATAAAAACCGCTATTTTTGTGAAAGAAAATGGGGCAAAGATTTTAAGGGGAGGAGCATTTAAGCCAAGAACATCTCCATATAGTTTTCAAGGTTTAGGTGAACAAGGTCTAAAATTTTTAAGGGAAGCTTCTGACGAAGCAAAAATACCTTTCGTAACAGAAATAATGGATGTTGAGCATATAAAGCTTGTTTCAGAATACGCTGATGCCCTTCAAGTAGGAGCAAGAAATATGCAAAACTTTTCATTATTAAAAGAACTAGGAAAGATTGATAAACCTGTATTCTTAAAGAGAGGTTTTGGAAATACTGTAGAGGAGCTTCTACAATCAGCAGAATATATACTAAGCGGGGGGAACGATCAAGTAGTATTAATTGAAAGAGGTATTAGGACTTTTGAGTCTTCGACAAGATTTACTTTAGACATAGCAGCAGTACCTGTATTGAAGAGCTTAACTCATTTACCAGTTATAGTAGATCCAAGCCATGCTGCAGGCAAAAGATTTTTAGTTCCTCCTTTAGCTAAAGCTGGTATAGCAGTGGGTTCTGATGGCCTAATGATTGAAGTTCATCCAGAGCCAGATAAAGCATTATCAGATGGTCCTCAACAATTGACTTTTGAAATGTTTAAGCAACTAATGGAAGATATAAGGAAAATAGCGGTGATTTAATGATATTTGATGTAGGTGGAGAAAAAATAAATGTTATGATAGGGGAAAACATATTAAATTCATTTGATAAAGGGAAAAAATATTTTATAATATACCAGAATTCTTTATCAAATGAATTAGATAAAGTTTCGTCGAATTTAATGGATTATGATATTTATGAAGCCCCTGATGGCGAGAAGGCAAAAGATGTAGATGTAGCTTTGGATATAATAAAGAAAATGGTAGAAAAAGGATACACAAGAAGAGATGCCATAATATCATTAGGAGGAGGAACAATATCTGATTTATCAGGTTTTGTAGCATCAATTTATATGCGAGGGATAGATCTTATTAATATACCAACAACACTATTATCTATGGTAGATGCATCCATAGGAGGAAAAAACGGAGTTAATTTTAGAGGAATTAAGAATGTTATAGGCACTTTTTATCAGCCCCGTATGATAATAAATGATATACTATTTTTGAAAACTCTGCCAAAAGAAGAAATATTAAATGGTATGGGGGAAGTAATAAAATATTCTATTATTATGGATAAGGATCTTTATAACTATATTGTTAACAACAAAGAAGAAATATTAAATTTAAACAAAGATAACTTAATTTTTGTTATAGAATCTTCAATAAAGGATAAAATGAAGATAGTAGTGAATGATGTAAAAGAAACAAATGGGTTAAGAGCTGTTCTCAACTTTGGCCATACAATAGGCCATGCAATTGAATCTGGGAGCGAATTTAAAATTAAGCATGGCTTTGCGATATCTTATGGCATGGCTTGCGAGACTCAAATTGGAATTAATGAAGGGATTATTAATGAAGATATTTATTATGCAATAAAGAATGTATTAAGTTTATACAAAATAGAAGTAAAATTAAATGATATAGACATAAATAAAGCTTTAGAATCTATAGAAAAAGATAAGAAGAGATTGAATAATAAGAAAATTATGATTCCTTTACCAATAAGCCTTGGCGAATTTAAAATTTTCACAATGGATTTAGATGTTATTAAAAAGGGATTCCTAAAATGCCTAAATTAAACCTTGGCTTATTGGGTGAAAATATTAGTAAAAGCCCATCGCCAATTCTACATAACCTTATTTATAATTATTTTAACATAGATGCAGAATATAAATTATATGAATTGAAAACAAAAGATTTTCATGAAAAAGTTAATTACTTATTAGAAAACAACTATGGATTAAATGTTACGATGCCTTATAAGGAATTAATTATAAAATACATAAAGGAATTATCGTATGATGCTAAAAAAATAGGAGCAATAAATACTATAAAAGATGGTGTTGGCTATAATACTGATTATCTTGCTTTTAAGAATATATTGTCTCAATATGATGTAAGATCATGTTTAATTATTGGTGCCGGTGGTTCTGCTAGGGCAGCATCTTTTGCTTTATCCGAATTAAATCCAAATCTTATTTTGATATATAACAGAAGTATAGAAAGGGCTCAAAAATTAATAGATGACCTTAAAAAAATTAATAGCAATGTTAAATTTATTAAAAATCTCAATGGAGTTGATGTAGATGTTTTAATTAATACTGTTCCAGTTGAAATAGAATTTAATGTAAAACCAAAAACCCTATACATTGATTTGGTTTACACAAGGAAAGCCAAAAAAATTTCCAAAAATATAACTGATGGAATTGATTTTTTAATAGAACAAGGTTTGCTATCTGATGCAATTTGGTTTAATATTAAAGTAGATGAGGAGGTAATAAAATATGTCAGGGAATTCATTAGGAAATCTTTTTAAAATAACGACGTTTGGAGAAAGTCATGGAAAAGCAATAGGTGTAGTTGTAGATGGGGTACCTTCTGGGCTAAAATTAAGCGATGAAGACATATTTTTTGAATTAAAATATAGAAGGCCTGGAAATAAATATGTTTCAACAAGAAAAGAAGAAGATAAGCCTCAAATTATAAGCGGCATATTTAATGGTAAGACAACAGGTATGCCTTTAGCAATATTAATAGAAAATAAAGATCCTATGCCATTGCATTATGAGGAAATAAAGCATAAACCAAGGCCTGGGCATGCTGACATAGCATATATTGAAAAATATGGGTATGAAAACTGGGACTATAGAGGAGGAGGTAGAAGCTCTGCTAGAGAAACTGTAGCAAGAGTAGCAGCAGGTGCTATTGCAAAGAAGCTCCTTTTGCTTAATAATACAATAGTTGCAGGTTATATTAAAGCATCTGGAGATTTATTTATTGAAGAAACACCAAATTTTGATGAAATTCTTTGTTCAAGAGAGAGTGAAGTTAGAACCATAAAAAGCAAAGAAGAAAAATTAAAAGAGATTATTGAGAAAATAAGAAAGGAAGGGGATAGTATAGGAGCAATGGTTGAAATAATTGTAAAAAATCCACCAAAATCGCTTGGAGAACCAGTTTTTAATAAACTTAAATCAGATCTTGCGAAATCATTATTATCAATACCAGGGGTTGTTGGATTTGAATATGGAATCGGATTTAAATCTTATAAACTTAAAGGAAGTGAAGTAATGGATGAAATATATTATGATGGGAAATTTAGATTTAGAAAAAATATATCTGCAGGTATTTTAGGAGGAATATCTACAGGTGAAGACATAATATTGAGGATAGCGTTTAAACCAACTAGCTCAATTAATAAAGAGCAAAAAACCATAGACATGAATAACCTTAAACCAACTACTTTATCAATAATTGGAAGGCATGATCCATGTATAGCTATTAGGGGGGTTTCTGTAGCAGAATCAATGGTAGCCTTAACCTTAGTTGATCATTCGATGTTATCTGGTATCATACCTAAGGTTAAGCTAACAGATCAACAAAGCGATATTATAGAAAAGAGGTGGTCAGAATTCAAGGAAAAATGTATGTAGCTTATGCAGGAGTTTCTATAGTTAATGCAATTCCGTGCGGAAGAGGAGCTGTTATACCAATCAACTTGAAAGCTTACGCTAGAGAAGGAAGTAAAAATAGAGATTCTCCTTTAATAAATGCAATAGAGGATTATTTGTTTAAAAAATTCAATTTAAAATCAAGTTTTGAAGTTTTCTCTGAAATACCTGAAGGTGTGGGTTTGAAGAGTAGCAGTGCAGTTTCAGTTGCTATATTATCATCTATAAAAGAAAGAACTAGATTATATCCACCACTTCTTTCGGCTATAATAACAAAGGAATACGGTCTTTCTATTACTGGGGCATTTGATGATGCAGTTTCAAGCTATGAAGGAAAAATTAGTTTTACGGATAACTTAAATTTAAAAATTTTAAAACTGATCGAAAATCCTTATGATCTAAATGTAATAATTTTTATAAATGGAAAAAGAAATGAGCTAAATATAAATCTAATGAAAGAAAATTGTAAATTCTTTAACGAAGCGTTTATGAAAGGTATTAATGGGAATATATTTGAGGCTATTAAAATAAATGGATATCTTATGGCTAAGATAAACAATTATGATATGCAAATTTTAGATTACATGATCAAAAAGGGAGCAATTACTTCAGGTATTTCAGGTAATGGACCAGCATATTTTGCTTTGGTTAAAAAAGGAGAAGAAGGGCCTTTGCTTGATTATTTGGGGGATAAAGCTATAGTTACTCAGGTGGTAAAATGAAGGTAATAATATTTCCTTCCATAATTAAAGGAGAAATAGATGCTCCAAAATCAAAAAGCATAGCTATAAGAATATTATTTGGATCTTTAATAAATAATATTTTGTTAAGAGAAAAAATTCCAGAGTCTGATGATATTAAATACGCATATGAATCTATTTTAAAAATGGGTGTTTTACATGATAATAATAAATTGGAAAAACCTGATATGATTAATCTAAATAAATCTTTTTATGCTGGGGGTTCTGGAACAGTCGCTAGAATCATAGCTGGACTAGCAATTATTTCAGGGGGAGAAGTCATAATAGATGGAGATAAAAATTTGAGGAATAGACCTTTTGACGGATTGTTGAAACTGTCTAAATTAACTGGATCAGAAGTCTCTGGCAATAAATTACCAGTTAAAATAGAGAGTAAAGGGAAAATTAATTATATTGAATTACCAGAGCTTGAAAGCTCCCAATACATAACGGGTATTATTTATGGTATGGCTATGAATAACGGAGGAATAATAAAATTTAAGGAAAAAATTCCTTCATTATATTATGTAATGCTAACTATTGATTTGTTAAGCAAAATGGGTTGCAATTTAAAGTTTGAAGGAAATGAGATATATGTTGGAAAATGCATCAAAAATACCTATGAAGCACGATTTCCAGGAGATTTTTTATTATCATCTTTTTATGCTATTTCTTCATTGTTAACCGGGGGGTTAACAATTATCAAAGGACTTTACGAACCACCCAAATATTATGGAGACCATGATATAGTTAAAATTTTAAATAATGCTAATGTAAAGTCTGAGCTCAAAGATGATAGCTGGGTCATTTATAATAGTGAAATTTCCGGAGAAATAAATGTTGATGTAGAGAACACACCAGATATGGCTATGTCATTAGCACCTTTAGGAGTTAAATTAAAAATTGAAATTAATGGGACAAAAAGATTAAAGATTAAAGAAAGTGATAGGATATTATCTATTAAAGATACTATGGAAAAATTTGGCAGTTATGTAAAAATTTATGATAACAAAATTATAATAAAACCCAATGAATTAAAGGTAGCTGAGATTGATTGTAATAATGATCATAGGGTAGCTATGATGGCTTCTACTGTTTCATTTATTAAAGGAGGAAGAATAAATAATGCGGAATGCATAAATAAGAGCGATCCAATGCATTGGGAAAGGTATAAAAAATTAGGCGGTGAGATAAAATTTGAATAAACCATTAATAGTATTATCTATACCCTATAATAATGTTAGCCAATATATTGATTTTGGAGCGGACTATATTGAAGTAAGATTAGATTATAAGAAAAACTTATCTATAAACGATATAGATGAATTTTTAAAATATAAAGAAAAAATAATTTTAACTATTAGAGATTTAAATGAAGGAGGAGTTTTTCCAGTAAAGGATGATGTTAAACTAAACATATATAAAAAAATTTATGATTATGGGATTAAATATGATGTAGAGCTGAGGTTTTTAGAAAAATATAAGGTACCATATGATGATGAAATAGTTTCATCTCATTACTTAAATTTTTTACCCAGTATAAATGAGCTCATTGAAAAATATAAAAAGTTTGATAACCTATTTACTGCAAAGGTTGCAATTAAAAATATAAATGGATATAAGTCTATACTGACAAAATTTTTAGAAATAATAAATAACCCTACAGTTATTCCTATAGGGGCACCTTGGTATGAAAGGATTTCATTCTCACTTCTCGGTTCAAAGCTTTTATATGTTTATGATAAAGTGCAAACTGGGGAAGGGCAACCAAACTTCTACATAGCCTCAAAAATATTATACGAAATATTTAACAACTAATTGTTTATGTTTTTAATTTTCATAATATTAAGTAATTAGGGATAAAAATGTTAAAGAGAGAAAGACTTATTTCGTATTTGCTTATATTGCTAATATCATTAACGGCACAAATTCCTTTAACTACATTGAGATTTGTTATACCTATATTTGCCCATAATGCAGGGGCGTCAATATTTATTATAGGCCTTTTGGGAACAGTTTATGGTTCTATATATTTTGTTTTAGCATCAATATTCGGAAAGTATTCAGTAAAATTGGGAATTAAAAAAATGGCATCTTTAGGTATGATAATTTATCTAATAATATCACTTTTATACACACAATTTAAGACACCTTACGAATATCTTTTAGGAAAGGGTCTAGAGGCAATATCAATGGCAATGGTATGGCCGGCTGTTGAAGGATTATCTTCTAAGCTTGGTCATAAAGATAAAGAGAGCGCATTGCTTATGTATACCTTTGGATGGAGTATTGGTGCATCAATAGCGCCTTATATTGCCTCTTATTTACTCGTTTACAATTATTTTTATCCATTGTATTTCTCTTCAATAATAAGCCTTACGTCTTTTATTTTTATTATATTATCAAAGCCTGGAGAGGAAGGAGAAATTATTGAAAATTTTGAGAACTTTTCTATAGTTTTTAATATAATATTTCCTATGTTATTATACGGGTTTGATTCATCAATATTTTACAGCTTTTATAGCGTTTATGGGACTGTATATAAATTTGGAGAATATGGGACGGGTTTAGTTGGAACATTTTATGGTATTTTTCAAACAATAGCATTTGTTATAAGTTGGTTAATTTCCAAAAGGGTTAAATCAGGTAAGTTAATTATTATTGGAAGTATAATGAGTTTATCAGTATTTATTATATATCTATATCACACAATTTTGGTTAGTATTGTTTCATTTTCTATATTAGGGTTTGGTATGGGCCTGGTTTATTATTCGGCATTAATAAATATTTTTAGGACATTTCATAAAGATGTTACATCTAAAACAGGAATATTTGAGTCATCTATAGGGGTAGGGTACGTAATAGGTCCATTGGTTGCCGGAATACCAACAAAACTAGGTTATATCTTACCTTGGGTTGTTTTGGCATCATTCTCTTTCTTATTATTAATAACAGAAATTGTTGGTTATTTTTATAATAAATTAATATAAAAAATTTTTAAATTTTAATTAAAGGAACGTAGATTTCTTCATAAGTTAATCCGCTATGATTTCCTTTTAAGTTTAAGCCAGGATCATTCTCCCTATATGTATATAAATATTTTGTTTCATTATCCTTAGCAATACCAATGTAATCTCCCATATTATTGTTTAATACATACTGATCAACTTTTCCTAATAATTTTTTCTCTATTATTTCATTTTTATCAAAAACCAGTAAATTGTATTTTTCTTCAAGATAACTCTTTATATTGTTTCTTGCTTTAAACCATATAGCCCTTGAATCTCCATAAGGAGGGATTTCTAGCATGTCTATTAACTCCTTATCTTGATTCCAAATTAATGTTTTTTTAACTGTAATTTGACCATGATCTGCAAATATAATGAAAGTGTAATCTTTATATTTATAAGCAATTTTTAAAAGATTTTCTAATACATATTTTGTATCATAGATTATGAATTCCTGATATTCATTATTATAACCATAAGAGTGTCCTAAATGGTCGGGACTATCGTAATAAACAAAAATTCCATCATATTGATCAGATGTGAGAGCTTTAACTAAATTGATTATCATGTCAGTTGAATTGTGATATCCGTTTAAAAAAATTTTATCAGGTCTTTTTAGATCTTTATGAAAAGTATTTGTAAATTCTGTATTTGAGATATTATTATGAACTATTGATAATAATTTTTTATCGGTTTCATATAGCCAAGGCTTTACAGGAAATGCTTGACTATAAGGCATATATTGTTTTATGGTGTCATTAATGGATTCTCCAACATAGTTGTATCTCAAAGTATTTATTATACCTCCTAGTTTCTTGTTAAACATGGTATAGCCTAATATTCCATGCTCTCCAGGAGATTGAGCAGTAAACAGAGTTGCAGTAACTGCTGAGGTAGTTGATGGGAAAATTGTTTTTATTTGTTCTATTTCTCCCCCTACAATATTTATGTTAATTCTTCTGAATAAATCCCATCCTAAACCATCCAAAAATATGAATACTAACTTATTTCCTTGAAATTCCATTGGATTAACTAAGCAATCTCTCTTTACGTTAAAAAACTTTGCTAATCCACATGCTAATCCGTATATTGTTTTATTTGTCTCATAGTCAGGGTAAATTATTTCCTCCATGATATCCCCTGTATTGAAAATTTATAAGAAATATAAAATATTATATTTAAGTTTAGTTGCTAATAAGATTTATCAATAAAAATTTAAATACTTGTATAATAATGTGGGAAATAAGAGGTGGGGATGATGAAACACCAAACAAAAATGTTAGATATTTAGTATATTTTGTTCTAGGTATTTTAGACGTTTTTGTTAATAAGTTAAAGGAAGTTTTGTTAATTAATATAAATTATATATATTACAAAGGTGATCCTTATGAAAATAACTGTTTTTAAAATAGGAGGATCTATATTAAAATCTAAGGACTCTTATTTAAAAATATCAAATTACATTAAGAATTACTTAGAGAATAGGGAGGAAAAAATATTTATAGTATTATCAGCAATAAAGGGAGCAACTGATTTACTAATAGATTATTATGATAAAGATAATGCAAATGCCCTTAAAGATTTTATAGAATCATATTATGAAATAGCTAAGTCTTTTGATAACAAACATCTAATTAATGAAATAAACGAGCAAATCAATGTGCTTATGAAATATAGAAATCAAGCTAATAAAGATCCAGCCTTAAGAGATTATGTTATTTCATATGGTGAAAAACTGAGCAAAATTATAATGAAATATGCATTAAACTATAACGATTTAGATGCAGAAAGCCTTGATGCAGACAAAATTATTATAACTGATAAGAATTATGGAGATGCTACAATAGATTTAATAGAAACAAGAAAGATGATAGAGAAAGTAAATCTTAATAAAAGAGTGTTCTTAATAGAAGGTTTTATAGGAAAATCATATGATAACCATGTAACTACATTGGGAAGAGGCGGATCGGATTATACTTCATCTGCATTAGCATATATATTAAATGCCGAAAAGCTCTACTTGGTTACAGACGTTCCTGGCATTTTCACTAGTGATCCAAAAATTGTTAAAAATCCAAAAATTGTTAAAAGACTAAGCTTTGAAGAGGCTATTGAGGCATCAAAATATAAAGTGAAAGGAATTAACTATAAAACTTTTTATCCATTATTGAAAACAAATGTTAATGTTTATGTAGGTATGCCTAATAACTATAATACATTAATAAATAATAGCACCTATTGTAATGGATTTGCAAAGCTAATAGGTTATAAAGATGACAAAATTGGTAAGATAATAGGATTAATTGGTGAAGGAATGAACAAGGAAAATATTATAAACAAAATTAGTGAAATTATTGGAAACTATAATGATGAATTGATTATAGAAAAAAATGGTACAAGACCTTCCATCTCAATTAATATTAAAAATTATAATTTTTATGAATTATTGAACTCAATTCATGATAAGTTTATAGGTGATTAGAAATGAAGCTAAATGCAGTAGTTGTTGGTTCAACAGGTCTAGTTGGACAAAGGTTAGTTAATTATTTATCTAATCATCCATGGTTTAATTTGATTGGCATAACTGCATCAAAAGAAAAATCAGGAAAAAAATACGAAGATGCTGTAAGATGGAGTTTGGAAAAGGAAATACCGAATAAAGTTAAAGATATGATTATTTACGACACGGATTTAGAAATGATAAGTTCTCTTAAGCCCGATATAATTTTTACTTCATTACCATCAAATGTCTCTACGGTATATGATATAGAATTGGTAAAAAGAGGTTTTACTGTTATATCTCATGCAAGCAATAACAGAATGGAACCTGATATACCTTTGCTTAACCCTGAAGTTAATGCTGATCATATATCTGTATTAAAAATTCAGAAGAAGAGATGGAAAGGGACATTACTTAAAGTACCTAACTGTGTTACGTCCATATTAACTTTAGCTCTAAAGCCTATTTATGATGATTTTGGAATACAACAAGTTTTTGTTTCAACTATGCAAGCATTGTCAGGAGCTGGACTTAATGGAGTACCATCAATGGCTATATTAGATAATATAATACCTTTTATAGAGCATGAAGAAGAGAAGATAGAAAATGAAAGCTTAAAAATATTAGGGTACATAACTCCTGAAGGCATAAAATTAAATGACAGGCTTTATGTATCTCCATCAGTTCATAGAGTTAATGTTCTGGAAGGTCATTTGGAAAGCGTTTTTATAAAAACAGATAAAGATGTTGATGTAAATGATATAAAGGAAAGTCTTACAGAATTTAGGAACAATAAAATTAAGAATTTTGACTTGCCTTCAAAACCAAAAGATCCTATTATTATTAAAGAAGAAGTTGATAGGCCTCAACCTAGGTTAGACAGAAATGAAGGAAATGGTATGAGCGTAGTTGTAGGTAGAATAAGAAAAGATAAGAAAAATTGGATTAAGTTTAACGTATTGGGCCATAATACAATAAGAGGGGCTGCAGGTAATGGTATTTTGATTGCGGAAGTTTTATTAAAGAACAATGAATTGTTAGATTTTCAATAGCTTATTCTACAATAATATAAACTGGAGCATGATCAGAGCCATAAATTTTATCTAATATATCACAGTCTTTAACCCTATCTAATAAATCCTTAGAAACAACACAATAATCTATTCTCCAACCTATATTCTTTTCTCTAGCATGGAATCTGTAGGTCCACCAAGAATACCTATTTGGCTCCTTATGGAAAACTCTAAATGCATCAACATAACCCATGTCTAAAAAATGTGTCATCCAATCTCTTTCTTGTTGAGTAAATCCAGGATTGTTAATATTATCTTTAGGTCTTGCAATATCTATTTCTTTGTGTGCAACATTAAAGTCACCACAAATTATTTTTGGTTTGCTTAAATTGTTCAAATATTTCTCTATAAGGCTATTAAAGTTCAGTTTATAGTCAAGCCTTGTTAATCCGTGTTGGGCATTTGGAAAATATGCATTTATCACATAATAGTCTTTAAATTCCAATGATATTACTCTCCCTTCAGAATCAAATTCATCATGGCCTATACCATATGTAACGTTGAGAGGTTTTACTTTACTCATTGTAAGAGTTCCTGAATAACCTTTTCTCTTAGCTGGATTAATGAAAATTTCGTATCCAAGCGTTTTCAGCTCTTCTGGAACTGTATCTGTTTTAATTTCCTGAAACATTACAATATCAAATTCTAATATCTCTTTTGGAATGCCTTTATCTAAGAGACTTCTCAATCCATTTACATTCCAAGTTAAAATTTTCATTAAATCACCTAAATATTAAATTTAAAACTAAATATTTAAATATTTATAAAGATTATACATCAACATCAAAAATGTTTTAATAGAATTTTATTGAACGTTCAGCAAAGTAAATTTTATTATTTAATTATAATGATCTTGGTGCTAAAAATGGCAGAGAAGAATAGTTTATCAAAGAATTCTGTAACATTTCTGGGAGATTTCTTTAATTCTCTAGCAGGTCAAGCACCAACTTACAGCATAGCTGGAGGAACAGCTTATATATTAAGTACATCTTATGCTTCGTCACCATTGGCTATGCTGATAACATTAATTGGCATATTAACTATAGTATATTCAGTTATATTTTTGTCAAAAAGATATGCGCACTCAGCCAGCTTTTTTTATTATGTATCAAATACTTTAGGTACTTTACCAGGTTATATAAATGGTATAATATATACAATTTTTTATAGCATTATAGGTTTAGGATCGATATCAATTGCGTTTGCCTATTTAGGCTTTGAAGCCATCTATACATTAACAGGTATAAAGATTAATCCGCTATTCTTACTTATAATACCTGTATTATTAGCATATATAATAGCTTATTTAGGAATTAAACCGAGCATTAGATCAGAATATATAGTTTCAATAATTGAGATCACTATTTTATTAATATTTATAATTTTTTCTTTTGCATATAATGCAAAAAATATGTCATTAATGCCCTTTACTCTGAAAGGAACATTTTCAAGTTCGTTGATTGGTAAGTTAGCTGCCATTTCAGGTGGGTTAATTTTTTCTATAACTTATTTTATGGGGTTTGAAGTATCTACGCAGCTAGGTGAGGAATCAAAAGAACCTAATAAAAACATACCGAATAGCACCTTTATATCAACCTTAATCATGGGTATACTATATATTTTATCAACATATGCTATATTGTTAAATATAGGTTATAGTTATAATTCTATAGATAATTTTGTTTCACAAGCACAGGGAGAAGGAGTAAATCCAGTTTTTCTTTTAATGAGAAAGTATTTGGGATTATTTGGTTTAACAATATTTTCAATTATAACATTAATTAGCGTTTTTGGTTGCTATTTGGCTACTTTAAATGCTACCTCTAGGATGATTTATGGTATGAGTAAAGAAGGTTTAATGCCTAGCAAATTAAAAGTAACGCATAAGAAGTTCAAAAGTCCTATAAATGCTTTAACTGTAAGTACATTGATGAGTATAATTGCAATTATTATATTTTATTTAATATCATTAAATTCAGGTAATTTAATAAATTTGACATATAATGCTATGGAAAGAGCTTATGCAATAGATTCACTTTATTATGTTATTTCTCTTGCATTAATTTCAGTATCATCATTTTTAATTTCCAAAATAATTGGTAAAATTATTAGTATTATTGGATTAGCTATTCTAGCAATAACATTTTATTATTCCATAATAAATATTTATTATTTGGTTGCATTAATATTATCATTTATATTAACAATCTTGGCTTACTTTTTGTTTAAAAATAAATATCAGATAAAGATATAAACATAACTATAGACTATTTTCTAGAGGGGAAATAAATGGGCAAGGTAGCATTGGTTAATGGCCTTGTTTTTGACTCAACAAGAAAACCTGTTTTTAAAGGAAATATTTTAGTTAATAATGGAAAAATTGAAAAAGTTGGAAAATCAAATGAAATATCAATTCCTGATGATTATAATGTAATTGATTTAAAGGGTAAATTTATTATGCCTGGCTTAATAGATGCTCATCTCCATTTAACAGGAAGCAGAAGCGGAAAAGTAGAAGAAGACTTAATAACACCAATAGGTGTATTTTTTGCAAGAGCTATTAAAGATTTAGAGTCAATTATTGATGCAGGCTTTACAACTGTTGTAGATGCAGGAAGCATAATAGCCCTCCAGCTGAAAGATGCAATTAATGAAAAAACAATAATGGGACCTAGAATTATTGCAGCAGGTCCGGTTTTATCTCAGACTTTTGGACATGGAGACACGCATTATATGCCAATAGAATACGTTGATTATAGAACAACGAAAAAATTAACTCCTTTTACTTCTTTAATTTGTGATGGATCAGACGAATGTAGAAAAGCAGCTAGATATGCATTTAGAGAAGGGGCAGACTTCATAAAAGTAATGGCTTCTGGAGGAGTATTATCACAAAGAGATAGACCAGAATATAGACAATTTACTTTGGAAGAACTTAAGGCTATTGTGGATGAAGCTAATGCTGTAGGGAAATGGGTACATGCTCATGCAGAAGGAAAGATAGGAATAATAAATTCAGCGAAGGCAGGAATAAAAGTAATAGCTCACGGTGATATGATGGATGAAGAAGCGGCAAATGAAGTTTTAAAAGCAGGCAGTGTAGTAATTCCAACATTTGCAATTGATTATGCTTTATTAGAGAAAGGAAGCGAACTGGGTGTACCTGAATGGGGTATGAAAAAAATAAAAGAATTATATGAGATACATGTTGAAAATGCTAGACTAGCATATAAAATGGGAATTAAGCTAGCTACTGGAACGGACTTTTCTGGTGGGGTAGGAAAACATGGAGATAATGCTATGGAATTAAAACTTTTTGTAGAAAAAATTGGTATGAAAAATGAAGAAGCATTAATTTCTTCAACTAAGATTGCTTCGGAAGCAACTGGGTTAGAAAAATTAATAGGGACAATAGAAGAAGGAAAGATTGCAGACCTAATTGTTATTAATGGAAACCCTCTGGATGATATAAACGTATTACTAAATAAAAATAACATACAACTTGTTATGAAAGAAGGTGAAATATATAAAAATAAACTTATGTAATCTTGAAAAATTTTAAATTTTTATTATATTTTTAAACATTTTTAAATTAATAGGAGTTCCTTATATATTTTATAATGGTTTCGTATATACTATACTAACAAAATATTAGCAAAATAAATACATTTAAAAAATAATTTTAGATAATTAGTATAATTTAGGTGTGCCTAAAAATGGAAAAATATAAATTATTCTGTATATTAGGATTATGTATTCTATTATTATTTTCTATGCCTTTTGCTTACTCTAAATCGGGAACTTCCAAATTTATAATCAATCAAACTACATTTAACCTCACCCCAGGTCAAAAAATAAGCGAAGAGTTCCAGCTAATTTTAAGTAGCGGAAGTACATGGGGCACAAGCATTGTTGTTTCTCCTTCTATAACTGGAATATCAATAATATTTAATCCAAGTAGTGGCGATCCAACTTTTTCTGGTACATTAACCATATCGGTTTCAAACAATACTAAGCCAGGAGAATATATATTTAATGTAAGTGCAACTGGAGACGTTCCAACTACTTCTCCAACAACAATTATAGTTTATGTAAGTTCTCCAGCAGTTACTACAACAACGACTACAACAACGACTTCACCTCCTCAAACAACATCATATACCTCTCCTACAACTCAAACCGGAGTTACTTCAACAAGTCAAAAACATAATAATTATTTTTCATATGTCATAATTATAATGATATTATTAGCTATTATAATAGGGAGTTCATTATATTATACTAAAGGATTAAAAGCAAACAAATTTGCTATGACAGGCTTATCTGTAATTAGCGTTATATTATCACTTTATCTAATTGTTGCTGATTCAACATTAAGAAATTTTGCAGCTATTCATTATTATTTGCTTATTATATATACTATAGTATTGATAGCATTAAATCCAATCATGTATATTACAAAAGAAGAGATTAGTTTTACTTTGTTTAGCATTATTTCGGGTTTATTTTTTATAGGTATGCTTATAGATTCACTTATGGGTATGCCCTTTTCATCTTTAGAAAATGTTGGTAGCGGATTTAGTTTAAATTATTTTTATGGTTTTGGAATGAATGGATTATCAAATTTTTCAATTTCATTTGTTTTTTCTTCTTTATTAATAGTAACGTTTCTTATATTAATTATTGGCATAATAAGTGTTGTCAAATCAAAAAATTTCGCTAATGTTTGATCATGAAAAAAGATAAAAATTTAATTATTCAATTAATACGAGCATTTATTTATATTAATTTTTTTAAATAAATTATTCACAATCTTTTCATTCACTTTTTTCCCATGAGGTCTTAAGCCTCCAGTAAAGCTTGAGGGAATATGCAACAGTTCATGAATTATTACCTTTACTTTTTCTTCCTTTGATAAAATATCAAATCTTTCACTTACTACTTCAATCACATAGATAGGCTGTGATTTTAATGCGAATCTAATGGCTGATGGTATGGAATAAATCCTTGCAAAAGCCCTTGTTTTTGCATTATAGCTCCTAATAATATAAACGTATTCAAGTTTAATATAATCTAATTTTAAGTCATTTACAATGCATTCCATTAAATTTTCTAAAAATTTATCATTTTTGTATGTTATCATTTCTATCTTAACCTTAGCATTATATAAGCAAAAACTTTTGAGTCATTAATTAAATTATCTATAATAGAATATTCATTAGGCTGGTGTGCGACATCATCATGGGTTGACCAAACAACAGCTTCATAATTATACGCTCTCAAAAATGATGCAAAAGTTATACCTCCAATGCCTCCAACAATAGCATCTTTATTTCTTAATTCTTTAATAGTTTTTTTAATTTCTAAAACTAATTTATTATCGGTACTTGTTGGCTTAGGAGAATCGTTTTTATCTATTATTTCAAGATCTATTATAGGAAATACTTTGTCTTCTATAATTTTTTTGCTTTTTTCTTTTAACTGTTCAATGGTTTCGTTAATTTCACTTAATACACTATCCAACTTATAATCTGGAATAACTCTACAATCAAAAGTAACTTCATGAAATCCTGGTATAATGTTTGGTGAAGAAGAGCTTCCTTTTACCATTGTAGGTTCAAAAGTAGACTCAGGAGGATCAAACAAATTATTTGTTTTATTAAACTTTTTGTGAAGTCTATCATCTATTTGTTTGGCTAATTCAAGTGAAATCCTATGTGCATTTAAACCTAAATGTGGTGTCGAAGCGTGTACCTGTTTGCCTTTTATTATTAGTCTAAATTGTAATATAGATTTTTCAGCTATTTCAATAAAAGTTCCATCTTTATTACCTGCATCTGGTACCAAATAGTAATCGTCTTTATTAAAAAGATAGTTATGGTTTTCTAACAAGTATTTCATTCCATATTTAGATCCTGCCTCTTCATCGCTTACAAAAGCTAGCTTTATTGTTAATCTTGGACTCACTTTTTTATTCATTAGAGCCTTTACGGCATATAAAGATGATATAAGTGATTGTCCATTATCTTCAGAGCCCCTAGCATATATTTTATTGCCTATGATCTTTGGTTCAAAAGGCTTTGTTATAGTCCAATCCAGCATATTTCCAGGTGGTACTACATCGATATGAGTAATTATCCAAAGAGCCTTGCTATCTTCGCCTTTATAAGTTGCTATTATGTTTGGTCTAACTTTATCTTTAGCCCTATTATCAGTAGAATAAAACTTTTCTATTTTATCAAAATTAAATTCGTTGTTTAAAATTTCTATGAGTTTGTTAGCTTTATCAATTTCCCCTTCTCCGCCAAAATCGGGACTTATAGCAGGTATTTTTAGAAGATCTATAAAAGATTTAATTGCATCATCCTTTATTTTTTCAACTTCTTCTAAAACTAAGCTCTCCATTTGTATCCCTATTATTTTAAAACCTATAATTAATATAAAAATTTATTCTATGAAAAGATATTAAGTTAAAGTACAATATAATTAGATGTGATAAAAATGGTTGAAAAAGAGAAAATTACTTCTGATGAAGTTGATATCGAATATGAAAAAGATAAGGTTACATTAAAAAAATTAACAAGAATGACTAAAAAATTAAGTTTTGCTGGTATAGAGACACCAGATATGAAAGATCCTCTAGCAATCCCCCCACTAAGATTGGTTTCTTCAGATAATTTATCCATAGAGTTTTCTAGAAGAAGATTTTCTTTACCTTTTTATCATAGGAATATGGATTACGACGAACTAATAATTTGTTTAAAGGGCAAAGCTTTGTGGGAAACTGAGACAGGAAATTTTGAATTAAATGAAGGAGAAATGTTAATTATACCAAGAGGTATAGCTCATAGACCGATAAATCCTAGCAACGATTATATGGCATTAGAAATAAAATATAAGAATAAACTCTCTTTCTCAGTATAAGGGTTAAATGCTATCTACAAAATAAATTTTTCTAATTTTTTTATAGAATGCAACTTTAGAATTTACAAAATTTATTAAATCCTCTTCTTTTATTTTTCCTTTATAATTTTCCTTTAGTACTACTTTGGCTACCGGTAAATCACCAACTTCAGGATCTTTTTCTCCAAATACATAAACTTCTTTTACAGCTTCATGTTTTAATAGCAAGCTCTCTATATCTTTTGGAAATATAGGATATGCTTTATACTTTAACATCCTTTTTTTAACTCCCTTAAAGTATAATAGTCCCTTATCATCTGATGAAACTAAATCGCCTGTTTTTAGAAAACCTTTATAAAACGCTTTATTAGTTTCTTCGGGATCTTCATATCCCTTCATTATCCAAGGAGCTTTAATTAAAAGCTCTCCAGTTTCTCCTTGCTTCACTTCTTTTTCTGGGTTATTCGGATCAACTATTTTTATTTCAACACCATATATTGGTAATCCTAAAGTACCTTTAACTTCATATAATTCCTTCGGCTGATACGTTACTGTCCAAGATTCTGTCATACCATAGAATTGGACTAAAGGTGAACCAAATACCTTTACAAACTTTTCCTGCGTTTCTGGCTTTAACGGAGCTCCACCAGAAAGGCCTAGCTTAATAGTATTTCTAAAATCTTCATTAGATTTTTCTATAGTTTCTATGAGAGAATCAAAAGACATAGGGGCAGCAGACATAAAGTTTATATTTAAATTTTTTATTGAATTTTTTACTAATTCTGGATCCCATCTTTGAACCATAATTGCCGTTCCGCCATTAAATAATGGAGTTAAAAGGCTTATTTGTAACCCTAATACATGGGTTATTGGGGCTATAACAAGTGAATTGGGTTTAAAATCAAACGAAATCGTTTTAGATAATGCTTGAACAGCATATGATAAACCCTTATAAGTATGGTAAGTTTGCATAGTCCTTCCTGCTATGCCTGCATAATACATTATTACTGAAACGTTATCTAAATTTATTATTTTATTCTCATTATTATTAACATTGCTCTTAATAATGTCCTTTAAATAAAAAACTTTTGGTAATTCATTATCTTCTTTAACCTGACCATCTAATACTAACACTTCATTTATACCTGAATCCTTAAGAGTTTTTCCCTCCCTTTCAAAAAATTGCCAAGATATTAAAGCATATTTTATATTTTTTCCTTCAATTTCTAATTTTAAATCTTCAGAAATTGTTAAAGGATCTACCAATACAGCCATATTTCCGCTTTTCATTATACCTAATAATCCGATAACTGCATCAATCGTGTTATGGGCTGAAAATAATATTTGAGATCCTCTAAACCCTTTTTCTAATAAAAAACTAGATATCTTATCAGATAAGTATTTTAAATTATGGCTTGTAATGCAATGATAATTTTCAAGCTGTATTATGCTGCATTTATCATGTTCTTCCTCTGATAATTCATCGAAAAATTGAAATATTGGTTTATTAATAAAAAATTGATTCATAAATTATAAATCACCATTTCAGCTACCACTCATCGCTTTTTTAAATTCTTCGTATCTTTTTCTTAAATCTTCAAAAGCTACTGGATCGTCAAGCGTTGATAAATCTCCTAAAGGCTCGTTTCTAACAGTTGCTCTTAATAATCTTCTCATAATTTTACCACTCTTCGTCTTTGGTAACTTGTTAACAAAAACAATGTAATCTATTATAAAGCCAGAGTTCTTTGCATATTCTTTTAATTGATTAGATAACTTTTCATCTGGTGTATAACCTTTTCTGGGGACAACAAATAGCAATAATTTTTCTCCTTTTCCTTCAAACGATGGCATGCTTGTTGCTGCAACTTCAGCAACTGCTTGATGGTTTCCTATTAAGCTTTCAACTTCCATAGTACCTACTCTTTCACCACCTGGTTTCAGAACGTCATCAGCCCTACCTAATACAAACAAATACCCATCTGAATCCATGTATCCATAGTCTCCAAAGAATACGTAACCTGGGAATCTTGATGTATAGACTTTACTATATCTTTCCAAATTTGGATCATTCCACATTTTTCCTAATGCTGGAGAATAAGGTTTCAATACTATATAACCTTTTTTACCTGGAGGTAATGGAGTTCCATCATCATCAACTATTACTACTTTACTTAATGGAAATTCAATACCTGCAGAACCTGGCTTAAACGGTATTTCTCCTATTCCGTAAGGAGTTGCTGCTGCAGGTGATAAATGCTCTGTAAACCAATAAGCATCACCTATATATACATCAGGCAATTGTTCTCTAAACCAATTAAAGAATCCTACATTTAAAGTTTCCCCGGTATTGAGAACTATTCTAAGTGATGATGTATCTCCGGCTTTAACTGATTCTTCTCCTAAGCTCTTTAATGCATAAAGTGAGGTAGTTGATTGCCATACTAAAGATACATTAAACCTCTCTACAATTCTAGACCACAAATCCGGTTTAGCTCCAATATAGCCTTCAAATAAAACTGAAGTGATTCCGGAAACTGGAGCTGTGTAAAGGTTTGCCATAGGCCATACCGGCCAACCTAATGCCGAAACAGTCCACCAAACATCATTAGGTCTCAAATCATATAATCCTCTAAAGGTCCAATTTAATGATAATGGGTATCCTATTTGTGTTTGTGTAATTCCTTTAGGCTTTCCGGTCGTACCGCTAGTATAGTAAATTGTTCCTACTTCATTAGCTTCTACTGGTTCTGGAGGAACGTAAACTTTACCTTTAGGAGCTATATCCTCGTAAACAATATCTCTATTTTGTTTTAATGAAAAGTTTGTAAAACCTCTGCTTACAACTAAAACTTTTTCTATAGGCAAGTTAAATTTATTAGCAACATTATCAAAGTAGTTCTTGATATTAATTTCTGAACCTGCGTTTATAGTATTACCAAATACAACAGCATATTTTGATCCTGTATCAACAAATCTGGTTGCAATTATTTCATCAGTTAAACCGACATAATGTATTACAGCTATAGCTCCTAACCTATGAACAGCAAGTCCAAATATAACTGCCTCTGGAGAACTAGCCATGAGCATTGATACAGTATCTCCATGTTTTACTCCCATTTCTTTTAAAACATAAGCTGCCCTGTTTACCTCATAATATAAATCTTGATATGTAATGGATTTTGTATTTCCCTTCTCGTCCATCCAATAAAATATTACTTTGTTTGCTTCATTAGGCAAATGCCTATCAACAGCATTATATGCTAAATTTGAAATTCCTCCAACAAACCACTTTTCAAAAGGAGGTGTTCCTTCCAAAATTTTTACTGGCTCTTTAAACCAAGTCATTAAATTCATTCTGTCGCGCCAAAATTTCTCCGGATTTTCTAACCCTTCTTGGTTCATTTTCCTTATTTTTTTATAAGAAAATAACTCCCCTTCCACCTATTTTCACCTTGTACACATTATAGTATTTGATCTTGAATATTTAAATTTTCCCACATAGTTCCTACTATACAAGTTGCTTATATAGTAGATTTAGAAATTAATAATAATTAAAAAATAAATATAGCATAATAAAAATTAAATAAATTAACTTAATTCAAAATATTTTATATCGTTTATAGTTCCTTTTCTTTCATTAGTTGGCCTAAATACAGGCTTTAGCTTTATACCAATTTCTAGCTTATCTAACGGCACGTTTAATAGGTGTATTAATCCTGTTTCTGCGTTTTTAGGTTTAACTACACCTACTATTCTGGGACTAGATAAATTATTTTTGTACATATCTTGGTATACTATTGTATATGAAACTAAGATCCATTCATCATTTATTTCTACTAGTTCTCCTTGAGTGAAATCAGGGCAAAACGTTTTTGGAGGGACATATATTTTATCATGGCATTTCATACCAAGTATTTTTCCTTCCTTTAATCCTTTAGCGAATTCTAGTCCATGAATACCTGGTGTATATACATATTTTTCAACTTCTTGTTCTCCTGGAAATATAACTAAATCCTCCATCCTATTTCTTTTATCATAACTCATATCATATCACCTCATAATGGCTCAAAACATTCTATATCTAATATGCTTCCCGTTCTTTCCTCTTTAGGTTTCCACTTCACTTTAACTTTCATGCCTATGGCTTTTCCGCTTATTACATCTTGAGGATCAACGCATATTTTATGGAAAAGTCCTGCAAATTCATATTCTCCATCTCTGTAACCAGGAACATCAAGTTTTATGGTTCCTACAACTTCAGGCTTTTCTATTTTTTCTCTTTTTGTAGATATATAAGTAATTACAGCTGTGTGAATTTCTCCTGTTTGGGGCACTTCGACCCATTCGTTTGTTGCAACATGGCACCACTCGCAATAAGACCTTGGAGGTACAAATATTCTACCGCACTTTGGACATTTCCTTCCTAATATTTTTCCTTCTTTTAATCCCTGTAAGAACTTCGATATTGTTGTTCCAGCTGCAAAATCATATTTTGCTTGAGGCATATCTTCAACTAGACCTATAAGGGAATACATCTCATTTTCTTTAAGTTTTATTCCAGGTAACTTATTTATCTTAGAGCTCATATCATACACCCCCTAATTACTTAAAACTATAACTGTACCAGCTTGCATGAGATCTCCCCAGGCATTCGCAACAGCTTTATGAACCGGCTTCTTAACTTGTCTTTTTCCAGCTTCGTATCTAAGTTGCCAGAAGAGCTCTGCAACTTTCATTGTTCCAGCGGCAGCTATTGGATTTCCGACACCTAATAATCCTCCACTTGGACTTGTTGGTAGTTCTCCGTCTCTATTAAAATATCCTTCCTTGACTAGTTTCCATGCTTCGCACGGTCTAGCAAGCATTAAACCTTCTATATGATGTAACTCCTTATAATCGAATGGATCGTATGGTTCAGCAACGTCTATTTCTTTCCATGGCCTTTCAATTCCAGCCATCTTATATGCCATTCTTGCTGCATGGTTTAGGTATCTTGGAAATGCAAGTTCTCTATTATACCAATGCTGATTTTCAAGCGTAAATCCTATACCATCTACCCAAACTGGGGTATCTGTTATTTCTCTGGCAACATTTTCTGACGTCATTACTAAAGCAGCTGCTCCATCTGTAACAGGTGAAACATCTAATAGATTAACTGGCCATACTAAGGTTTCACTCTTTAAAACATCATCTACAGTTATATTTGCAGCCGTCAATGCGGCAGGATGATCCAATGCATTTCTTTTGTTTTTAACGCTAACAAGGGCAATATCTTCTTTTTTAGCGCCACACTTAGCCATATATCTCCTCATTTCCATTGCGAATATCCATATTAAATTAGGTCCCAATGGTCTTTCAATAATTGGATCCCATATATACTTGAAAACGTATTGTGGATGCGGATGGGCTGGACTCATTTTTTCTTCAGCAATAACCAAAACTTTCTTGCAGACACCGCTAGCTATATGCCAATATGCTGACTCTGGGACAAAAACTCCAGTGCCTCCTCCAACATATACTCTAGTCATGGGTTTATTGATTGCCCCAGATCCATCCGCTAAGTATTCTCCTTTAAAGTGCATTCCATCAAATGTATCAGGAGCTGATCCAATAACAACACAATCTATGTCTTTGAGAGTTAAACCTGCAGAGTCTAAAGCCATTTTTGCAGCTTCCCATGCTAGTTCTCTAGGTGTTTCTAAAGCTCTCCTCATAAATGTAGTTAGACCAGCACCTACTATTGCTACTCTATCCTTCATAAATATATTAGATCTCATCTTTCTCACCTCACACCGAAAGAAGAGCTACCATACTTGTGTAAGTTGGAACCCCCCTCCATGATGCTACTAGACCTCTCCTAACATTTTTCAACTGATGATTGCCTGCTTTACCAGTTAATTGAAGATAAGCTTCTAATAGCCTGGATAACCCAGTTGCCTCTAGTTGAATTCCCATAGACAAGCTACCTCCGCTGGGATTAATTGGTAGATAGCCATCACGATTAAAGTCACCTTTTTCTAGCATTTTATGGGCTTCACTTTCTTTAACGAGCATTGTCTCTTCTAAAGCTAATAATTCCATAAAACTAAATCTATCTTCTACTTCTGCAAAATCTACTTGTGGGTTTCCGTTAAGATTAGCCAATTTATACGCCATAATTGCTGCATTTCTAAATGACTTCATTTTTCCCCACTCATGCCATTCTGTTGCCCCTGTACCAGTTTCTGTTGAATATCCTATTCCATCTATCCAAACTGGATTATCTGTTAATTTCTTTGCATATTCCTCATTAGCTAAAACAAATGTTATACTAGCATCACTAAATGGAGCTATCTCATAATTTGTCATAGGATATATACTATAGTTAGATGATAATACATAATCCAAATCTAACTTTGTTGAAAAGGAAGCTCTTTCATTGCTCAATCCATTATTTTTGTTTTTAACTGCAACCATAGCTAAATGTTCTCTTTTCGCGCCTGTTCTTTTCATATATGCAACAGCGTCTAGGCCTGCATAAAATAATGGATTAACGTAATCCAAAGGCCTTACATGCAAAGGATCTAATGCAAACCTATAAATATCCTGTAAAGTCTTAATTTCGCTTGGTTTTCCATGGGATTCTACAGATACTACATTAAAGTGACCAGTTTTGATGAGCATATATGCATGAGCTATTCCTTCTAATCCATCTCCAGCAACAGTAAAAGTTGGTCTTAATGCTCCTCCAATTGGTTCTGGGGCGAATTCATCAGCAATTGCTATTCCCTCCCACATGTCTTCTTGACAATCAACAAAGGCATCTACATCATACCTTGGATCAATTTTGGCGCTAGAATATGCTCTTGCTGATGATTCGAACATCATATCTTGAAAGGATATATCAATTGTTGTTGGCTTAAAACCATACCATCCTGCTCCGACTATACCAACACGTGACATTAGCACACCCATATGTATTTTGAAAAAAACTTGTATAAATACTCTGAGTATATTATTATATATAACAGTGTACACGGAGTAAGTGGTGGGAGAATGGTATATATTTGGACACCTCCAAAAGAATTAAAGGATTCATCAAATGTATTTGAATTCATGCAAAAATATAATTTTGAAGATTACAGTAGTTTAGTTAAAAAAAGCCAAGACGATTTAAAATGGTTTTGGGGTAATTTGCCAGACTGGCTAGGATTAGAATGGTTTAGAAAATTTAAAGAAGTTTATGATACTTCTCAAGGGATCGAATGGACTAAATGGTACATAGGGGGAAAAATTAACATTTCTTATAATGCTCTTGATAGAATAATAAAAAATGGGCTAGGTAATAAAACAGCAATGATATGGTATGGAGAAGATGGGAAAGTAGTTAATTTAAGCTATATAGAAATGCTTGATAAAGTAAATAGATTATCAAATTATTTAAGTGAAATAGGTGTGAAAAAAGGTGATGTTGTTTCAATTTATGCACCATTAATGCCAGAAACTGTTATAGCTATGTATGCTTCTTTTAGAATAGGCGCTATAGCTAACCCAATATTTAGCGGGTTTGCCCCTGACGCTGTAGCAGAAAGGATAAGGGCTGCGAACTCAAAGGTGTTGGTTACATCGGATGGATATTATAGAAAAGGAAAAATAATAGAGCTTAAAAAAAGCGCTGATGAAGCTGTTAAGAAATCTAACGTAGATTTAAAAGTTATTGTTGCAAAAAGATTCAATAAAATGGAGCTTCCATGGGATGAAAAAAGAGATATTTGGTTTGACTCTGCAATAAATGGAAAAAGGCCAAATTTTGAAGCGGTAGAAACAGAAGCTGAAGATCCAGCATTGCTTATGTTCACAAGCGGAACAACAGGTAATCCAAAAGGAGCTGTAATTAGCCAAATAGGGTCTATTTTGCAGCCATCAAAGGAGCATTATTTCAACTTAGATATTAAACCTGGATCAATTAGAGATTATAATGATATATTATGGTGGATTACTGATATTGGATGGATGATGGGTCCGTGGCAAGTTATAGGAACTCAAATTTTAGGAGCAACTCATTTTTCACTTGAAGGAGCACTGGATTATCCGAGTAAAGATAAAGTATGGGACCTTATAGAAAAATTTAAAATAACGCATCTTGGATTTGCTGCAACGGCAGCAAGATTGCTAAAATCTTTTGGAAATGAAGCTTTAGAAAGCCACAATTTATCTAGCTTAAGAGCCTTTGGAAATACTGGGGAACCAATAGATGAAGACACCTGGTTCTGGGTAATGAAAGAAGTTGGTAAAGAAAAGAGGCCTTTAATTAATTTAAGCGGAGGAACAGAAATATTAGGTTGTTTTCTTTTACCATCTCCTGTTGTTAATCTTAAACCTTCAACCCTTTGGGGACCAGGTTTGGGTATGAGTGTTGACGTTTTTGATGACTATGGAAATCCTGTAAGGAATAAGCCAGGTTATCTTGTTGCAACAAAACCATCTCCAAGTATGACTAGAGGACTTTGGAAAGATCCGAAAAGATACCTAGAGACTTATTGGAGTACATTTAAAGGGGTTTGGTTCCATGGAGATTATGCGTTAATAGATGAGGATGGTCTTTGGTTTATTTTGGGGAGAGCTGATGATGTAATAAAAGTAGCAGGCAAGAGAATTGGTCCAGCAGAAGTTGAAACCATAATAAATTCGCACCAAAGCGTAGCAGAAAGCGCATGCATTGGTTACCCAGATCCTGTAAAAGGTGAAGTTATAGTTTGCTTTACAATACCTAGGCCTAATAAAGATATTACAGATAAGGAAATTAATGAAATAAAGAGTTTAGTATCGGAAAAGCTTGGAAAGCCCTTTGAACCTGAAAAAATAGTCAAGGTTAAGGATCTACCTAGAACAAGAAGTGGAAAAATTATGAGAAGAATAATAAGAGATGTAGCAAAAGAAGGAAAGGCTAGCGTATCTCCTGTAATTGAAAATCCAGATTCCATTGAGGAAGTAAAAAGAGCTGTTAATGAATTAAAAGAAATGATGAAATCGTAGGCTAATAAAGCTACGGGTTTTGAACATTATATATATTTTTATATTGACTTCTTATTGTTTTTTTATCAAATTTTCCAGTGCTTGATTTTGGTATTTCATTTACAAAGAATATCTTATCTGGAATTTGCCATTTTGCAAACCTTTTTGATAAATGCTCTTTTAATTCTTTTTCTAACTCGTTATAGTCTTTATTTCTATACTGTTCCCTCAATACTACAAGAGCTATAGGTCTTTCTTCCCATTTGGGATGAGGTACTCCAACTACTGATGCCTCTAAAACAGCAGGATGTGCCATTAAGTAGTTCTCCAAATCTATACTAGAGATCCATTCCCCTCCGCTTTTTATTAGATCTTTAATCCTATCGACAATTTTAACATAACCATTTTCATCTATAGTTGCGGCGTCACCTGACTTCCACCAATTATTAATAAAAGACTCTCTTGATCTCTCATCATTATAATACTGTTTTGCAACCCATGGACCTCTAATAATTAATTCTCCAATACTTTTTCCATCCCAAGGTAATTCATTACCAGCAGGATCTATTATTTTTACTTCAACACCAAATATTGGTAAGCCCTGCTTTCTTGCATATTCGATTTGCACATCTTCGCTTAGTTGTTTAATTTTTATCTTTGGAAGATTTGCAGTAACTAAAGGAGTTGTTTCAGTTGCACCATATGCATGAGTTATATTAATTCCAAATTCCTTCAGTTGCATCATAAGTGCTAATGGAGGTTCTGTGGCACCTGATACAAACCTTATATTATTCAATTTTGGTCTAGGTTCCATTTTTCTAAGCACTTCTAATAATGGAATTAATATTGCAGGAGCACCAGCTGCCGCTGTAACCCCTTCGTTAATTAAAATGTTTGCTAGGCTATCTGGTGTATATCTTCCAGGCAAGACTATTTTAGAACCCATCATTGTTGCAGCTATATGAGCTCCCCATCCGTTTGCATGAAACATAGGGACTATTGCTGCAAATGTATCTTCAGGCTTGAAATTTAATACCCCATTAATTCCCCAACCATGTAATATCAAACTTCTATGAGAATAATAAACGCCTTTCGGTTTACCAGTAGTTCCAGAAGTATAACATGCTGTTGCAGCTGATTTTTCATCGATTTCCTCATAGTTCTTTTTAGGAGAATTGCTTTTAATTAAATCTTCATAATTATATACATTGTTTTTAATTTCTATACTAAGCTTTGTAGGATCATCACTCATTATTATAGAAAAATCAAATTTATTATTCTTCATCAATGCATTTCCTAATTCTAATAGACTTTCATCAATTAAAATGCCCTTTGCTTTAGAGTGCTTAATTATATAATCGAGGTCATTAATAGCTAATCTTTGGTTCAATTCAAGCATAACTGCACCGATACCTGTTATTGAAAAATAAGACTCGTAATATCTATGATCATTCCAACCTAAGACCGCTATTCTATCACCTGGGTTAGTTCCTAGTGATTCTAATGCACTAGACATTCTCTTTACGCGATCGTAAACTTGACTGTAATTCATTCTATGAACTTTTCCACCTTGCAAATTTCTGTAAGAAACTACCTCTGTGTCGTAATGAACTTTTGATGCATATTCAATTACTCTCCACAAATTAAGTTGATAATCATCATTCATTGTCGAGGGAAATCCCCTAATCATATCATAACCACCTTTGTCCCTTTATTTTTGTATTCAAAAAGGTATATAAACATTACATTGAAAACTAAAAATATTTTTTAAATATAGAAATAAAATCATTCTCCTTTATAAATTGGCTTTCTTTTTTCTAAAAATGATCTCATGCCTTCTGCAAAATCTTTTGAATCTGCTAATATAACCAGTTCGTTTAATGAGTTCTTAAGCGGGTTAACGAAAATTGATTTAGATGAATTTACTGCATTTTTAACTGCTTTTAATGATAATGGTGATATCTTAGATATTTTATTTGTAATTTCAAAAACAGCAATATCAAGTTGTTCGTCAGGAACAACTATATCTACTACTCCTAAGTTTTTAGCCTCATCCGCATTAATCCAATCTCCTGTTAACGCATATCTAACTATCTTCTTATTTGTTAAATAAATACCTAACGGAGAGGCTATAGGAGGAAACGCTGCAATAACTGATTCGGGTATTGAAAATATTGCGCTTTCCGTTGAAATAACTATATCTGATAATAAAGTTAACTCCATTCCTCCACCAAATGCGTACCCTTTAACTGCAGCAATAATCGGTTTTGTGTAATTTAACATTGTGTTAACTAAAGGCCATGCCAGCTCGTCAAGCCATTTTTTTGCTACCGAAGAATTAGTCCAATTTTTCATCATTTCTATATCATCGCCAGAACAGAATGAACTTCCTTCTCCTGTTAATACAACGGAATAAACTCTCTTATCGTTTTCTGCTTTTTCTAAAAATATCCTTATATTTTTCCAGACATCTTCATTTAAAGCATTAAGCCTGTTAGGTCTTCTTATAGTTATTACTGCATGGTTTTCCACTATTTCATAAGAAACTGGTCCCATGTATTCTATAGAATATGTATAATCGAAAAATCCTTTTCCAGACTTAACTCCTTTTCCTGTATTCAACATATTAACTAAATACTGATTTGCTTTATATAGCTCGTATCCAGTTTCTTTATATCTTTTGTCTAATAAATTTATAATATTATCTAAACCATAATGGTCAGCATAATACAATGGACCATACGGCCAATTCATGCCTAGCGTCATTGATTTTTCTATATCATTTTTGCTAGCTACTTCGTTTTCTATAAGCCATGCAGCTTCGTTTACAGCTACAGATATTATTCTGGCTGGATTCAATTTATACATAGAATCGCTAGGTGCTAAAATCTGCTTTTTAAATATTTTATTTGTATATTTATAAAATCCCTCACCTGCTTTAGCACCAATTTTACCTTCTTTTACCATTTTCTCCAATATATTTGGAATGAAAAGCTTCTCTCCTCTTTTAATCATTTCGTTCAATGCATTATAAACTACATCTATTCCAACATAATCCAATAGCTCAATAAATCCCATGGGAAATCCTAATCTAAATCTAGTCATTCTATCTATGTCTTCTTTGTTATACCCTTCTTCTAGCATTATAATTGATTCAAGGAATGTTTTTGTATTAATTCTATTAACTAAAAATCCTGGAACATCTTTTTTGACCAGCACATAATCTTTTTTAATTTTATTTACATATTCTATAACGCCTTCTAATGTTTCTTTAGATGTTTCTTTTCCTAGTATTAATTCAATCAACGGCATTAAAACTGGAGGATTCATAAAATGTATTCCTATAAATTTATCTTTTTTATCAATTGCTTTAGCCAAATCATTTATAGGTATTGTTGATGTATTTGTAGCTAAAATGGCATCCTTTTTTGCATATTCTAATACATTTTTAAATACTTTAACTTTTAAATCATAATTTTCAGGCACAGCTTCAATAATTAGATCGCAATCACTCAAATCTTTATAATCAGTAGACGTTTTAATTTTTTTAATTATATCATATATCTTTTCTTTTTCTATTAATTTTGATAAGCTTGATTCTATTTTTTTGATTGCATTATCTAATATTTCCTGAGAAACATCTATCATAACAACATCATATGAATTTAAGGCAGAAACCTCTGCAATCCCATGCCCCATTGTTCCAGAACCTATAATACCAACTTTTTTAATATTACCCAAATTCCTCACCTAATACATAATTGTACATATTATATTTAAAACTATTTTATAACATGTTAATAACAAAAGAGATTGTTTTATTTTTTAACGGCAGCTATTTTTCCCATCAATGATTTTGCAATAACAAGCTTTTGTATTTCGTTTGTACCATCTCCAATCTCAATACCTTTTATGTCTCTATAATATCTTTCTATGTTGCTTTCTTTGCTATAACCAAACCCTCCTTCAACTTGCATTGCCAACCTAACCAAATCTACACCCCACTTAGCTGTTGCATACTTAGCTATAGAAGACCACATAGGGTAATCTATATCATTGTTATCTATTTTTTGAGCAGCATTATAAATTAAAAGCCTTGATGCCTCAAGTTTTGTCTTCATTTCTGCAATCATGCTTTGAACCATTTCATGTTCTATTATGGGTT
>Ga0080003_1000208_pt1 | contig 41436 bp, 40 predicted proteins | sample JossMetagenome_FD_69206 | JGI IMG/M metagenome (GOLD analysis project Ga0080003, IMG submission 69206) | Hot spring microbial communities from Joseph's Coat, Yellowstone National Park, USA - JC2_E (SPADES assembly) (version 2) | ecosystem: Environmental > Aquatic > Thermal springs > Hot (42-90C)... | reverse complement strand
CTCTTACAACATCTTTGTACTTCTTGTAATTGCCTTCAAGCACATCTCCAAGGATAGCAAGTACATCTGCCTTTTTCTGTACTATGTCAGCAATTGACGCCTTGAAGACATCAAGTGCCGCGAAGTTGCCTATATGCACATCGCTTATGGCAGCTATCTTAAGCTCTTTTATCTCAGGTATGCTGGCTCCTTCATATGGTAGTATTTTTTCCTTTTTGACAAATGGAATTTCCCTTTCCTTTATTTCGGTAGGGAGCTTATGCTCTACTTTGGCTTCTTCCAGCTTAGGCTTCACTCCCTCTATGCTTTTTGGATTTTCAGAGAGGCGCTTTATTATCCTTGCAGCCGCCTCCTTCTCTGCATCATCATTCTCCTTTGCAATCCTGCTTAGTGTAAGAAGTTCATCATTAACCTTTGTGTGCTTTATACTGTGGTCTTTGCCTATATCTATAATGTTAATACCAGAATCAATGAGCATTTTATCAGTGGCTGCAGTATCCTTGCTCTTGACGCCATAGCTGTAGATTTCTGCTGCTTTCTTCACATCATAGAATACGCCAGGGGATAAAGATACAAGCATTTTGCCAGAGAGATTCTCATACAGATCAACTTCAAATGTGGTATAGCCTGTATGCGCCCCTACTGCAACAACATAATCTGCATTGATATTTTCAAGCAGGCCGCTGTTTTTGAGCTTCCTATACAGCTTACTGTTGAATGCTGTATTCTCCCCCGCCTTTATTGTATCAGAGTTCAACTCGAAGTTTGCAGGTATTACTGCTATTCTACTGCCGTTTATTCCCTTGCCATATACATCTATTTCCTTTTCCTGTATCTTAATACTGTGCTGCCTGCCAAACGCCTCTTTGAGAGAATAGATGTACATTGCCCTTGCTATAGAATCTATCTTGTCTAGTGCATTAGGAGGAAGCCTGTTTGTACCTATATAAGACTCCATACTTGAGAACTCGCTCACCTTCTCAAACTCAACAACTCTCTGTACCGCCTCCTTCAGCCTGTGTCCAAACACCTCCAGCTCGCTCCCAAGCTTCTTGGCCTCTTCTGTCAGCTCTTTCCTCCTCTCAGGCGTGGTACTTTCTGATGATATTTCTTTATTCACTTTCCTGTACTCCTCCTTTTTATTGCTCATCTGCTTCATTATCTTGCTTACTTCTCTGTTTGGTATTGCAAGCCAAAGCAAGTCTTCAAGCATTGCCTTCTGCTTTGTCAGGTCTGCTATCCTCTTCCTGTTTATTCTTATGTCTATGTAGCCTTCTTCTATGCTTCTCTCAAGCGCCTTCCTATTCGAATCGTCTGCTTTTGTAAGCGCATCCTCGTAACCCTTGATGTCTGCAGCAGTGCTTTTCACAATCAATCTAAGGTTCTCTATTTCGATTTTTATCTCTTCTATCTTTGTGCTTATTGGGCTCTCCTTTCCGGCCTTCAAGTATTTCCTAGTCATATTGAACTCGTTTCCAAGCTCTGTGACCATATTGTCTATATTTTTCTTGTCTTCAGAATCCATTACATATACTACTTCGGTGCTTTTTGGAAGCCTGTCGAGCATCCTTGCAATTCCAGGCCTTACTATAGAAGCCTCATCATCAAGATTATCTCCGCCCTTGTTCCTGATCCTTAGCTTGTTCTTGTAAGACTCCTTGCCCCTGTATGGTATCTCAGGCAATACGCCACCACTTATGATAAGCATGTCTGGCTTCTTGCGCATCACTTCAAACATGTGGCTTGTGCCGACCACATTGTCCTTACTTTCGTATTCTGTGCCTCCGCCATAGTGGCCTATTACGGCAATCCTATAAGATACGCCGTTTCCGTTTAATATGCCACCGAGCTTTTCATTGAATGCAGAATAGGAGATGTTTGTATTTACTCCAACAGAATTAGAATCGCGAGTGTCGCCCCCCTCACTCATCATTCTCACCAATTTAAAACACGCGTTCACATATATAAATATTCCACTATTCCGCAAATATTTTTTTACAAGCACTGCTACAGCTGTAAAAATATAGAACTAGTTTTGCGCCATATTGTGCAGAAGCAATAACAAGAGTGTGCTATTGGTTATGGACTCCGCGGGAGATCCGTGCTTCTGCGACGCGCAGAAGCGATTCGAACCCGCAACCTTCTGCATGCCATGCAGACGCGCTACCGTTGCGCTAGGAGCCCACATTTTATTATACAGGAGATATGAAAAGTATGTTTCCTCCTCTGAGCAGTATGGTGCCTAGCTTGGCCTTCACATTGTTGCTGTCGTCAAGCTCCTCTGCTCCCTCAAGCACCATGTTCATATGCACATCAAAGGATGTTGCCCTGCCGCGTATCTCTACGCCGTTCTTCAGCCTTATGAGCACCTGCTGCCCTATTGCCTTGTTCAACAGATCGAATGGTCTTTCCTGGGTCATTTATTCCACCTAATCATTTCTTCTTTGCTATCTTTGCAAGGTCCTCCTTCCTTACAGCAAGCCTGACCTTGCCCGTGCCTAGCCCTATCTGCTTGCCTATAAGCACGCTCTCAGTGACGCCCTTCATGAAATCATATTCGCCGAATGCAGCTGCGTTGATAAGGTGCTTTACTGTCTCCTCGTATGACGCCCTCGCAAATACAGACTCCTTGTCTCCTGTGAGGCCGTGCCTGCCAACACTCTCTATCGTGCCATTTATGCACATCGCATCTGCAAGCAGCTCAAGATGCCTTGCATCTATGGTTATTCCCTGGTCAGACATCAGAGTCATGAGCTCCCTGACCAGCGTGTTCCTTGCAGCCTCTATGCCGAAGGTCCTGTACATCTCAAATATATCATTTGTGTATATCCTGTATTTGTCAACACCCTCAACATTCATAATCCCTTCAAGGTTATTTCCAGCAGAGACTATGTAATACTCGCCGTTCTTTGCCTGCTGCAGCAGCGCCCTCCCTGCACCCACAACGCCGCTTATGGTCAAACCCTCAGCCTTCACCTTAAGGCCCCTTATTTCCTTGATATTTTTCGTGTGCGCCTGTATCTTGAGCACCTTCTCTTCTACTGCGGTATCTTTTTCAAGGAGCTTTCCTACCTTCGAAGCAACCTCTTTTGGAGTAAGGCTGTTTGCCTCCAATGCCTGCATATCTAACTTGAAGAGTATCTCTCCCTTTGAAAAGTTTTCAATTCCCCTTGTCACTATGTCTGACAGTTTAACCTCGCTTATCTTCTTGAGCACATCATTTGCCCTGCCGAAGTTATTTTTTATACCCTCTTCAAGGTATATGTAGGTTATAGGTGCAGATGGCTTCTTCCTCGCATCTGCGAGTTCCACAAGCCTCGGAAGACCTGAAGTTGCCATTGCGGAAGCAATGCCTGCAAGGTGGAATGATCTTAGAATCATCTGCGTGCCAGGCTCCCCTATAGATTGTGCCGCAACAACCCCTACAGGCTCGCCGTAATTTACCTCATATTTCCTGAGAGCTCCATTCTTTGCCATAAAAATCACTCCTCTAACTTTGCAAGGCCCACGTTGATTGCATCAAGGCCGTCTCCTCCATAAAGAGTCTGCACAAGCCTGTTGTGCACATCCCTGACGCTCAAGTCCTCTTCTACATAGTAGTCTTGTAGGGCATTTATCAGTCTCCTCTGCAGGTAACCGCTTTTAGCAGTGAGCAGAGCCTTGTAAACCTCTGAACCTCTTGAGCCTATAGCATGCATGAACAGGTCTATAGGACCTAGCCCTATGTAATAGTTTGCCTTTATGAATCCCCTCGCGCTTGGAGATATGTCACCAGGTGTTATTAATGGCAGCACCCTCTTACTATAATACCCTCTCTTTATCCTGCCTCCTGTGAGGGTCGACTGCTGCCCTAGGAATATGCTTGTCTGCACTATGTTAAGTGTGCTTCCCTTCGCTCCAGCCCTGCCTGTTATAAGCCCCGCATTGTTTGTAGGGCCCAGGTGCTGCAGTATCATCGTGCCAGCCTGGCTTCTCGCCTTGTCTAATTCTGCTATTATGAACCTTTCCAGAGACTCCTTGAGGGTGTAGCCTACAAGCGGCTCGAGCTTCTTGCTCTTGTACTGCTCTATAAGCTTTGAAACCTTGTCGAAGGTGTCGTTTATGAGCTTCTTTCTCTCGTCTGCCATCTCCTCTGCTATCTTGTAATCCTTCACGCCCATAGAGAGGCCGAAGAGTGTGAGGTATGCAAAAGATATCTTTGATGATCTGCTTATGAAGTCCTTGAGCACATCATTGCCGTATTCTGCACTTATTATAGTGTAGAGCTTGTTTGCCCTGCCGAAGAACTCCTTTGATATGACGCCCTCTGTGATTCTGCCATTGTGTATCTTTACGACTCCCTGCCTCGTCTTTATTTCAGCATTCAAATCCTTTGGAAATAGCATAGAGAGCACATCCCTTCCGCTGTACATTCCCTTGCTGTCTGGCTTTGGCAGCTCATATACGCCTGCAAGGCCGAGTAGGTATGATGCTTCATCTTCTGTGAGCTTTGTATCCTCCATTGTCAGCAAATATGCGCCTGTGACTCCGTCCTCGCCTGTTGTTATTATCGGCTCGCCATCCCTTGGTGAAAACACCTGGTCCTGGACCTCCATAAGGTATCTTGCCTCAGCCTGAGCCTCAAGGCTCTGGGGTATATGCAAGTTCATTTCGTCCCCGTCGAAATCTGCATTGTAAGGCGTTGTTGCAGCAAAGTTTACCCTGAAGGTCTTTCCCTTTGTTATTTTAACACGGTGCCCCATCATCGATATCCTGTGAAGCGAAGGCTGCCTGTTGAATACAGCAATGTCTCCGTCTACAATCTGCCTTTCTATAATGTCTCCAACCTGAAGTGCGGCAATTATCTCTTCCCTGTTGGCATCTGCAATCCTCTTCCTCTTACCATCTTTTGATATCACATTAAGCGCCATAGGGTATTCCGTCCTTTTCAGCAGCTCCTTTGCCTCGTTTATGTTCCATGCAGTCACATAGAATGGCACTGTGAGCTTCTTTGCTATCTCAACAGGCACTCCGACCTCGTCAACATCTATGTAGGGGTCTACAGATATCACCGTTCTTGCAGAGTAGTTTACTCTCTTTCCGCTGAGGTTGTACCTGAATCTGCCTTCCTTGCCCTTCAGCCTCTGTGCAAGGGTCTTCAGAGCCCTTCCGCTCCTGTGCCTTGCTGGAGGTATACCTGCAGTCTCGTTGTTGAAATATGTTGTTACATTGTACTGGAGCAGCTCCCATAAGTCGTCAATTATTATCTGCGGCGCCCCTGCGTTTATGTTCTGCTCAAGGCGCTGGTTTATCCTCATTATATCGACAAGCTTGTGCGTGAGGTCATCCTCGCTCCTTTCACCTGACTCAAGCGTTATTGAAGGCCTTACGTTTACAGGTGGCACCAGAAGCGCAGAGAGCACAAGCCACTCAGGCCTGCTTGTCGTAGGGTCTATGCCAAGTAGCCTCAGGTCATCGTCGCTTATCTTTGAGAGCATGTCCCTGAGCTCATCAGGCTTTATCCTCTTATCACCAATGTAGAAGTATGTCGGTCTTTCAAACTTAACCTTTTCCTGTACAGCCCCGCAGTGCGGGCACTTCTTTATGCCCTTGAGCTTCTTGTAGAGCCCCTGCTCTACTTCAAGCTTTGTTCCGTGCGTTGCGCCGCTATTGTTCTCCTCTATCTGCCTCTCGTTTGCAGCAGTAGCTTCTTCATCTTCTACAACAACCTCCTTCCTAATATGCTCTTTTAGATCGTCTATCTGCTCTCCGCTGAGAAGTATCCTGTGGCAGCTCTGGCATGTTGACTGCAAAAGCATGTATATGAACTTGGAAAATTCAGAATGCACAACAGGCCTAACAAGTTCTATGTGGCCGAAATGGCCAGGGCACACCTTCACCCTTGCCCCGCATGTCTTGCATATAAGCCCTGGGTCTGTGACTCCGAGCCTCTGGTCAAGAAGCCCTCCGTCTATCGGGTAGCCGTCCTCGTTGTAGGTGTCTGGAACAGTTAGCTTCGCGACGCTGAGCTTCCTTATCTGCTCTGGCGAAAGTATTCCAAACTTTATATGATCAACAAATTCTGCTTGCATAATATCATTCCTTGAGTGAGACCTTTGCGAGTACGTGCATCGATCTTATTTCATCAAGTAGCAGCTTGAAGGCGTAGCTTATCTCTACCTCTTCAAGATTGTTGCCTCTGCACACAGGGCATATTGGGGTCTTCTTTATATAATCATAATAGCCTATGCTTCCGCAGTCCTTGCAAATCCACACGCTTGCCTTGTCGCTCTGCTCCAGAAGCCTCTCTTTGAGCAGCAGGCTCGCTCCGTAGCCTACAAGCACATCCCTTTCCATCTCTCCGAACCTTATGCCTCCCTGCCTTGCCTTACCCTCTGTCGGCTGCCTTGTGAGTATCTGCACAGGCCCCCTGCTCCTGACCTGGAGCTTGTTGCTTACCATGTGGTAAAGCCTGTTGTAGTAAACAACTCCTACAAAAAGCTTGGCCTTGAATGGTTTTCCTGTAATGCCGTCGTAGAAAGTTTCCTCGCCATTGCTGTCGAAGCCATGCTCCTCAAGTATCTTGCCATATTCTGCCATCCTGTCTATGCCGCGCTCCGCAAATGCTGTGCCGTCAACGCTCTTCCCAGAAAGGCTGCCTGCCTTCCCTGCCAGCTCCTCAAGAAGGTGGCCGAAAGTCATTCTTCCAGGTATGCCGTGCGGATTTAGTAGCAGATCAGGTACAATTCCTTGCTCGGTGAATGGCATGTCCTCTTGTGGCACTATTAGCGCAGCAACTCCCTTCTGTCCGTGCCTGCTTGCAAACTTGTCCCCTACCTCAGGTATCCTGACAGATCTTATCCTCACTTTTACTATTTTTGTGGCGCCTGTAGACTGTGTGAACACAACGCTGTCAACAGTGCCCTGTTCGCCGCCCTTCAAATATGTAGAATCATCCCTGAGCCTTTCCTCAAGGCCGCTTATACCTATATGCTCTTCAAGGAACCTCGGAGGCGCAACCTTTCCTATTACAACATCTCCCTCCTCAACCTGCTCCTCAACCTCTACAATGCCATCCTCGCTAAGCTTTGAATATGAGTGCTCTCCAAGATACCCCTCTGTTGTGGGAGGCGGCACCTTGAATGTGTCCTTCTGCCCTCCAGGATACCTCCTTTCCTCGTCTGAGTATGTCTTGTAGAACATGCTCCTCCCAAGGCCTCTGTCTACAGCCGCCTTGTTGAGCACGACTGCATCTGCCATATTGTAGCCATAATAAGTTGAGAGGGCAACAACAAAGTTCTGCCCGCTCGGGTGTCTCTCTAGATTGAGTGTGTCATATGCGACTGTTGAGACTATTGGCTTCTGCGGGTAGTAGAGCACGTAAGCCCTAGAATCGAAGCGCAGGTTGAAGTTTGAGGCAAAAAGCCCCTCGCTCTGCTTTGTGAAGTTTGCAAGCATTGCATGCCTTGCAAGGCTGTTGTGCTCAGGGAACGGGCTTACGTTTATTGTAAGTCCGAAAATAGAAACAGGGTCTATCTGAAGGTGTGTTGTCTTATCTGTTATTTCATCCTCTGCGAGTGCCACTGAAATGTTCTCTTCCTCCTCTGCATCAAGGTACTCTATGATGCCCCTTCTCATTAGGTAGTTGAAGTCTATCTCTTTGTTTTTGAGCTTTTGCACAAGGTCATCAGTGAGCTTTGACTTGCCACCTTCTACAATGATATAAGGTGTCCTTATCCTCCCGCTGTCTGTGTTTACATGCACCTCATTCAGCCTTTCAATGTAGGCAACATTCACCTCGCCTGAGATTAGCCCCTTTCTCCTGTTCTCTCTAATCTCATTCGCGAAGGCGTTGCCGTCCTCTACATAGCCTATAATCCTTCCATTGAGGTGCACATAGCACTTCTTATTCACCTTTGCCAATATAACACCTATTCAGATTTTATCTTGCCAGACTCCTTCAGCTTCGCAGTGAGCATCTGTTCATCGGCGCCTATAGTCACCTTTGACATTATTGCAAGGTATTTTGTAAGGCCGACCTCCTGCCCTTCAGGCGTCTCAGATGGGCATATCTTACCCCACTGTGTGCCATGCACATCCCTTGCCCTGAAGTGCGGGTGCTTCTTTGCAAGTGGGGATTTTACCCTCCTTAAATGAGTTATAGTGCTTATCAAATTAGTCCTGTCAAGAACCTGCGAGACACCAGTCTGCCCTGCAACCCATGTGCCTGTGCCCATTGCATAGAGCATCTTTTCGGTAAGTGTGTCAGGGCTTATTATAGTCTGTATGTTAAGCTTGCGCCCCCTTGCGCTTGTCCTCTCTATCTGGTACTTTACATCCTTTACAAAGAACTTTAGTGCATATGCAAACAGATCCTCCATCAGGTCTCCTGCAAGCTTCACCCTCTTGTTGGCGTAATGGTCCTTGTCGTCCTGGTTGACATACTTGTTTGCAACAAGTGATGCCTTCTTTGCCATCTCTATAAGGTAGCGCGCCTTCTCCTTCCTTGACTCTGGCGTTGTGCCAATATGAGGAAGCAGGTAAGCATCTACTTGTGTTTCAACTCGCTTCTGCTGATACTCCTTGGCCTGCCCAGGTGCAAAGCTCTTTCCAAGCTCAACGAGGGCATCGCTCGGGAGCATGTCCTTTGCCTTGCTCGACTCTATGTTAAGCATCATGTCGTTCTTGACAGCGCTATTATCAGAAACCGCATCTATAATTTCCTTTATCTGCAGGCCGAGCATTCTAAGCAGTGTTATAAATTCAACATTCTTTGGCGCGGTTGGGAAGTTAATGTCAAATATGCCGTGCTGGTTGCGCGTCACAGCACACCGTGCCCTGAAGCTTGGCGTTGTGGAAAAAACCTTGCTGACAACCTGGGTGTTGCTTTTCTCCCTTGTTGTTATTATCCTGTTTGGCGCAAGGTCCTCAAGCCCAATTACAACTCTCTCTGTGCCCTTGACTATGAAATAACCTCCCGGATCGTCTGGGTCTTCGCCATTCTCTGCAAGCTGGTTCCTTGGCATTATCTTTGTATTGCATGCGTTGCTCCTTACCATCACAGGCATCTCTCCAACGAAAACCTCTCCATATGCCTCTGGCTTCTCTATGCCGCGTATAACAGGAACAAGCTCTAGGAATATAGGCGCTGCGTATGTGAGGTTCCTGAGCCTCGCCTCGTTAGGAAGTATGCTGCGCCTTGAGCTGTCGGCCTCTATTATTGAAGGCCTGTCTATTCTTATCTTGCCAAACTTTATTGAGAATCCTTCTACATTCGGCTGTATTGTGCCCTGCCTGTCTATTACACGCTGCATGCCAAAGTCCAGGAATTTGTTGAAGCTCTCTATCTGCTGCTGCACTATAGGCGTCGTGCTGAGATAAGCCCTCAATAGATCGCTTGCCATCTAACAACCTTATACAACATGCCTGTAATAATAGTAGCCTTTGCCCTCCTCGCGCTTTATCCTTATGATCTGCCCAGGCTTAGCGCTAAGTTTCTTAGCCTGAGGGTCATCTGCAAAAATCTTAGGCAGCCTTTCTGCTGTTATATTGAGCTCCTTCAACACTTTGTTAGCCTCATCATCGCTAAGCAACTCATGTATGGGTACAAGCTCGTGTTCTTTTCTGGCGCTCAATTATCCACCTAAAAAAAGCATTTACTCTAGCAACACTATCTGTAGGCTCGGCATGTAAATACTGTTATGCACGAAAAAGCTTATAAACATTTTTATTTTTGAGCTCACCACCACTATTAATGCATTCTGCAATAATTCTTTCATCAGACTGCATCTCAAGCAAGGGTTAATATATAAAATCTTTTGCAGCCAATTATGAGCATGCGATTTTTGGCGTGGCATGTAGAATATTTCAAGGCAGTTCCTTCTGATACCGGAAGGTCTTCTATAGTAGAGGATGCGAAGCCAATCTCTGTGGGCGAGTCGCTGCTGGTGTTCGCAAGCTTCGAGAAGGGCGACGAGCAGAAAGAGGTAGACATTGTAGACAAGGCAGCGATTGAGCTGCAGCGCATAGCATCGCAGCTTGGCATCAGCAGCATAGTGCTAAACCCATTCGCCCACCTCTTCGGAGAGCTTGCAAGCCCTAGCGAAGCAGTAAAGATGCTTGATATGCTCTATACAAAGCTTGCCGACAGGAATTTCAATGTATACAAGCTAGCTTTCGGCAGGTTCTATGAGATAGAACTCAAAGCAAAGGGGCACAAGCTGGCAAGGATATCCAGAACAATAAATTGAGCCCTTGTTTGAGCAGTGAACTACCCCACCCTTACAGATGGAGTTTCTTGAGCCACATCCATCTGTTTAGGGCTTCTCGCTTCATTTGAAATGCTTGCTTTCACATGCGGAATATGTTTTAGGTATTCCAGCATGCTCCTTGTAGAGGCATCATCATCTACGAGCGTCTCCCCTACGTTCCGTAGGGAAAGTCTTTCATACTCTGTCGCATACGCTGCGCTTACATCACTGTTCTGCACGTGCCCACAGGAATGGCACTCGAACATGCGCTCAGGCAGGTTCAGGAATTATACAGATTGGCCTTTGCGCATACACAAGGTTTATCTTTGCCCAGCGCTCATGTGCATAAAAACCTGCAAATGTCTGATCAAGTTTTATCACAAGCACATTTCCATCGACATTTGATATATGTGTCTGGCCTGGAAGCATCATAGCACTTCCTACAAACTTGTTGTTGTAATATATGCCGAATATTGCCGCTGAGGTTCCATTAGCGCTCGGGAAAGTTAAGTTATAAAGCACCACTTTATATGGACCTATACTTTTGCTGCCATTTTCAAATAAGAGAATATCATTTTCTATTATTGGAGGAATGTGATGGCATGTAGGTCCATGCCATAAATAAGGACTTGATGCGATATTCATTCTGTTGAAAGCTGCAGAACTTGCGAATGCAGATCCGAGGCTTAGCAATAGCATTGAAAACACAGCCAATGCCATAATTCTGGTTTTGTTCAAATTTCTCATTTTCTCACCTGATAGATAGAAGCTCTTTTTTTCCTGATATTTAAATATTCTGTTTTTTATAAATTTTTATAAACTTTTTATATTAGTCATTTTACTTGCACTTTGTTAACAAAGTGGGCGGGAAATCCAACGCTCTTTAGAGGTGGGATGGTGTCACTCTCTCCTTTCGTTGCTTTCTCAACAAGGCTCTAATCCAACTCACTGTATTTTTGTAATTTCTGCCTTGCCCTTCAAGTACAAGTACACTGCAGCGTATGCCGGCAGCGTCACATCCGCATTCTCATAAGGGCCGAAAGATTCTCCACCCATCGCAAAACCCTCTGCCTTTGGCACATGAACACTGATCTCGTGGCCTCTGATGGCTATCGCGTCTTTCATTGGTTCAAACTTCTCAAGGTTGCTCTTTGAGCCAACCTTCTTTGCTATCAGCCCCGTCTCGCCGTGTATGCTGTTAGGTAGCCTTATAAGATGAGATGGATCTGCGGTTACATTCTTGTCTATCCTGTCGCTCTGTACTATTGCCTGTGCGCTTAATATGCCAGCCCAGAAATCATTTTTGTTCTTTATGTAGACCATATCCCAGTTGCCATTCTTTATCCCCATTTCAACAAGGAGCCTCTTGTTGTAAAGCCTTGTGGCTATCTGATGATCGACTCCAAGCGCAATAAGCGAATCCTTTCCCCCTTCAAGAGCCCTTATGAAGTTCCTTGCAAACTTGCCACGCCATCCATAATCAGTCGGCTTTGGCCCCATAAGCATCTTGCCCTTCTGCCCTGCTGTTGGGAATAGCTCGTTGTAGCTCAGGCCTATACCCGCAATGTAGTTGCCTATCTGCCTCCTTGCATTTGCATCAAGGCTCTTGACAGCCTCATTTTTCACGTGTATATGATAACCGCGGTTGCCACTGAAGTTTACCTCTATCTCGCTTTCAGAGAAGCCGAAGTCAGGCACAAGGAACTCCTCTATAAGCTTAATGGCCTCTGCCTTAACATTAACAAAGCAGTTTTCGCACACCCAGTCCTTGCCATGCACTTTCTGGCACGGAAGGTCCATATCAGTCACATCAATATCAAAGACTAGCTCAGAACCCTGCCAGCCCTTTGCCTCCATAGGTGTTGCACTAGGCTTCTCGTAGTATGCAGTTGAATATGAAACGTGCATCGGTGCTGTCCTAGCCATATATGCAAGCAAATCTTCTTCACTCTTGAACGAAAGATGCCTCTCTGCAATCTTCCTGTCGAAAGTGCCGAAGCCAAATTCTCTGTTTGGGGTGTGGTCTGGGGCAATACCACTAGCGCTCTTGTAGTAGCTTCCTACGGCGCCTGATATGAAAGTGCGTGCATCCATTTTACCAGCATTAGACAAAAGTAATATGCCATAAAAACCTTTTAAAATGTGGCACTGCAAGGTAGTAGCATGCCTGCTACAAAAGAAAAGACAGCGTTTGACTTTGACAACACATTAGTGCATACCATTGATGCTGTAGTTGAGCTTCGCAACAGCATGCCAACGCTTATTTTAAAGAATGTCCTGTTCACTATTCCTGACGTTCTTCATATAGGAAAGCACCGCATAGAGCGTGTGGTTGTTGAGAAGGGAGACAGCATTGAATTCAACAAAGAGATAATGCGCTTTATTGGATCCTCTCCAAATGAATTCTACATAGTTACAATGAATGGAGAGACAGAAGCAATAAGGGATCTTTTGGAAAGAAAGAAAATAGCGATGGAAGTTTTTAAGAGCAGTGATTCAATAAAGAGCAACGCGAAAATACTTGTAGATGACAGCATATGGACTGTCCTAAAAAGGGCGAAGCGAGGGCTGCAGAGCGTTCTGTGGGTTAATGACTTCAACTGCATTTTTGCCCCTGTGCTCAGGCATATGGGCGTACCTACAGCAAGCAATGCAGAAGAGCTTTCAGCAGCACTCACTGAACTGAAAAGACAAAAATCCTGATTTTGGCAAAAGATGCAAAGAGATACATATTTAAATCAATCTAATCAGAAATAATACTTGTGATTCTGTGGGAATACTGATCGACGGGACTATAGGGCTAATTGTACTGATTGTGATAATAGCCTTTGTAATAATATACAACACACTGGTATCATTGAAAAGGAATGCTGACAAGGCATGGGCGAATATCGATGTTTTGTTGCAGAAAAGGCACGATGCGCTTACAAAGCTCATAGACACAGTGAGCTCATACATGAAGTATGAGAAGGGGCTGATGACCCAGATAACACAGCTGAGGAGCCAGTGGATGAACATACCTCAAAATGATGTCCAATCAAAGATCAACACTTCAAACCAGATTTCAAGCGCACTTAAGTCTATTTTTGCTGTTGCTGAAAACTATCCTGACTTGAAGGCAAACAACAGCTTCATACAGCTGCAGCAGAGCATAATGGAACTGGAGTCTCAGATTGCAGATGCAAGGGAGTTCTACAACGACAGTGTTACGCAGTTCAACATAAGAATGAACCAGATACCATACAACTTCTTTGCAGGAGCATTGGGCTACAAGGCAATGCCTCTCTTCCAGGCACCACCAGAGGAAAAGGCAGATGTCAAGATAAACCTCAGTGCATGAGATGGCCAAGAAGCCAATAGGAAAAGTAGTTTCTGCACTTAAAATGTTTTCTAGCAATGCAGTTGTTCTAAACCTTACAGATTCGCTTAGTGTTGGTGACAAGGTAACATTTGACGGCTGGCAGGAAGGTTTGAGTATAGCAGTTGAAAAGCTTGAGCAAGGCCACAAAAATGTTACAACCGCTGTGCCTGGAACTGCCGGCATTTTTGTGAGCTCTAGTATATTTATACCAACAAGCTCAAGCATATACAAGATTACTGAAGACCAGCCAGCTAATGGAGGCCAAACTGCGGATACCAATGCACCTTCGCAAGGACAGCAAGGTCCTGAGGTAATCCCAATTGCATTCGGTGCAGGTGTTGCAGGATCCGCGCAGCAGCCACAAGGCCAAGCGTCAAATAATGAAGGCAATCAGCAAGTTCAGCAAAATTCTGGAGCAGTAGTATCGAATATTGGCATTGGCAGTTTATTCGGGCAAAATTTTTATGCAAACAACGCCGCTTCTTTAATTAGCGCTTCAAATGCAGCGCAGTCAATTAACCTTCCTACAACTGCCACAGAGTTCTTAAAATATACTCCGAGCTATGCAGCAAAGATAAAGTCAAAAACAATGAGCTATCGGCTATGGTATGCGCTTATTGTTTTAGTGCTCATAGCACCAATAGCAGTGCTCGGCTTAATTTATCAAAACGCACCAACAATACCTTTACCACTAATCCTGATTACTTTTTTTGCAGAGTTTCTAATTTCAGGAGCAATACTTCTTTACCTAGGCTTCAAAGACTTTTCATCTGAACAATTTTTGGCGTCAATTCCGGTTGTAAAAGTAGATGTAGCAACATACAATCTCAACAAAATGCAGGGAAAGTTTATACCTTATAACGCAGAGCCACTCAAAGCACCAATCAGCGGTGCTGAATGCGTCTATTATTCTGTAGGGCTATATGCAGCATTTTATGAGGGCTATGGTAGAAACAGGTATCTTGTTGTGCAGTGGATAGGAGGAATTGGAAAAGGAGTGCCAACCCTGTTCTCAGATGATAGTGGATATCTTGCTGTTGACTTGGTGAAGGCGCCTAATGTACAAGTAACATCAAGTGCACTTGAATTAAACAAGGCAGGGATTGGCGCCTCTGTTCTAAGGGAACTTTCAGGTTCACTCGCATACATTAAACAGGGCAAAGAGGCTGCGGCCGAAATCATGCCACACATTGAAGAAGCTGCAAACAGTAACAACACTGTAGACTTGTCACAGATATCTGGCTTCAAATTTAATTTTTATTTCAAGGATAGGATTAGAGACCTCAAGGGAAATATCACAAATGATATACATCTGAACCTGCTGCAGAATTTTGGGCTCTTTCTAGTGGAGCAGTATATACCTGTGAATTCAGACTACACATGCTTAAGTGGTGCGGCAGACATAAATAAAAGTATAGAGGGCAAACCAGTCAAAGTAATGGTACCAGATCAAGGCAAAGGCACAATGGCTGTGTATGCTGGCGCAGCACAGAATGTCAAAAAAGGCATGAACAAGCGCACACTGCTTAACATGGCAATTGGCATACTTTTCATTATAGGCGCGCTTGGGCTGCTTTCATTCTACTTCAGCAGCGCTTCTGCTGCATCTGCAACAAATGTAGCAACAAGTGTTGCAACTTCAATAGTGACAACTGTTGTTCCATCGCAATCCCCAGGATACCAGGCAAATTCCACTCAAAGTACTTCGATTACTACATCAGGGCAGTATACAACGGTGCTGCCTCCGCCAAGTCAATCAAGTGTAGCAAGTGGTTCGTGTGGCAACTTCACCTTATCAGAGCCAGTATTTAGCAGTACAACATCGGGCGTGTGCAGCTGGAATGGCGGCACAATCAATGTAAGTGCAGGAGGTGGATTATCAGGTTTCATATCTGTGCAGATAGTAGGTGCAGACGGCAAGGAATACTTCAACAAGGGAACTGTAAACCGGTGCCCTGGAAATATAGGTAGTGTTTATCTGCCTGCCCAAAAGTACGAGGTCTACATAAGATCTGGTAGGGGTGGCGGAGGATGCGACAGCAACCCTAATGCAGTTGCAATACTATCCAGCTAAATCAATAAAAAGCTTAACTGCGTTTTACCTATATGCAGTCTAAAGACGAGATAAAGCAGGTAATAGTCGTAAGAAACGATATTGAGATGGGTAAGGGCAAGATTGCCGCGCAGGTAGCACACGCCTCCCTGATGAGCTACTTTGAGGCAGAGAAGAAAGATAAGAGCATAACAGATTCATGGCTCGCTTCAGGAGAGAAAAAAATAGTACTAAAAGCAGACAGTGCTGACATATTAAAAAGGCTTTATGATGCATTCAAGTACAAGGGTGTGCCATGCGCACTTGTCTCAGATGCAGGCCTGACAGAGCTGCCTCCTGGAACTACAACTGCACTGGGCATAGGCCCATGGCACAGTGCTGATATAGACGCATTCACTTCATCGCTAAAGCTACTCTAAAACCTAAGTGTCAAGAGGAGTTTTGCGGCTATATGTATGTAAGCCATTCTTCAAACTCCTTGTTATCCCCGTGCACAATGCTGTAATAATTTGAGGCTAGGAGCTTTGTTAAAGGGCCCATGCCCTTGCCACCTATCTTTTTTGAGTCTATAGAGTTTATAGGAGTTATTTCTGCAGCTGTCCCTGCAAAGAACGCCTCATCGCATATGTATGCTTCCTCTTTGTGCACCTCTCTTTCCTCTACCTCAACTCCAATGTTTTCTGCGATCTTTATTATGCTGTCCCTTGTTATACCAAGAAGTATGTCTGCGCTGCGCGAAGGCGTCACGAGTCTGCCTCCTTCCACAAGGAATATGTTCTCGCCAGGGCCCTCGGCAATGTAGCCTCCTACAGAAGTCAGTATCGCCTCATCAGCACCTGCATTTTTCGCTTCTATAGATGCAATTATAGAATTAATATAGTTGCCACTCGCCTTGGCCAATGGCGGGAGTATGCTTGAATTTATCCTGTGCCATGAAACTATTTTGCACTTTATCCCCTTGTCCTTGTTTGCAAAATAACTTCCAAAAGGCACCGCTGCTATGGCAACGCTTACCTTTTTTCCTGTGACATCGAGGCCTATCCTGTCATCATTGTAAAATGCAAAAGGCCTTATATACGCTTCTGTGAGCGCATTCTTCTTCACCGCGCCTATTATTGCCTCGCTTATCTCTTTTTTCGTGTAGCCCAAGTTTATGTTGTAAATTTTCGCAGTGTTGAAGAATCTATCTACATGGTCGCTCAGCCTGAATATGGCTGTGCCCTCCTTGGTGCTGTATGCGCGTATACCCTCAAATATACCGCTGCCGTATTGCAGTGAATGTGTAAGAATAGGCACTTTCGCATCTTCGTAGCTTACAAACTTGCCGTCAAACCACACCTTAAGCTCTTTTTGTTGTGCCATAAAATCACTACTAATGACCAGCAAAAAAATAAAATTGTTTATTACTATTTTATTGCCATCTTTTCGGCTGTGCACACACTGCTATAAGACAAGCACACATAATCTGAATCGTTTGAAAGAGGCATGTAGAAGGCAGCCTCTTCTACAGGTTTCCCGCTGATTCCATGACTGTAAATCTTTTCAACCTCGCTGCTATTCAATGCCCTGCTGTAAATCTGCAAGTTAGACATGTTACCAAAAAACGGTGCAAAAGTCTGTTTTCCGTTTATATAAAATGTGGATGTACGCTTCCCTATTTCTATAATACTGCCTTTCGCCATTGCATATGGTGTTGCAGTGCCATTGACAAACTTGCCGTCTATATACATAGCAATGTATGAGCCATTGTAGACACACACAATGTTGTGCCATTTATGCAAGCCTACGAAGGATGATTCTGCAAACTTCCAGCCTGCAGTATAATTTCCCTGCACAATCACATCGCTGAAAATGCCACATGTAGTTTTGGGCCCGACTTCGCCTCCAGTTCCAACATACCAATCTGAATGCTCGTTCTCGCCAACTCCCTGCGCCACAGCAACACCCGTGCCATTGAATTCAGAGTAATTAAGCCATATCGATACTGTGAAGTTGCTGTTTATGCTTGTATCTGCCACAAGGTAGCTGCTGCCATTAAAGCTCATTCCGTGAATTGCAGACACCTTCGCCTGTGCAGGATATGCTAACAGCACCATAGCTGCAGCCATTGCGACCAACGCAGCAACCAGTATTTTTGTGACCTTCATCTAATCGCCAGCTATGCCCTTCCGAATAAGCTTTTTATCATTTTTGTAGGCTCATCCATGTTGCCATGCTTCGCAAGGAAACCTTCAATTCCAAGCTTCCTGAGGAAGGCAAAAAGCATGCCAAGCTGTGTATTGCTCATTGATGAATATATGCTGTGGACTATGGAATGCGCTATAATCTCCTTAGAATATATGCTGCGCCACGCTTTCTCATAATTTTCAAGATCTGCGCCTTCATTGATGTTGTTGCGGATAGCATCAGCCGCCATTATTGCAGCATTGCCTCCAAAAATTATGCCACCCCCGGTAGAGCTTTTAGTCTGTCCTGCAGCATCTCCAACAAGCAGCACCCGCTTCTCTTCATCCACAAACCTTTTCCTGACTCCTATAGGTATTATGCTTGCCCCGCCGCCAAGGCGCCTTGCATTTCTTCCAAGAATATCATTAATTTCTTTCTTTTTGACAAAACGATCAAATGCCGTTCTGCTGTTGCCATTGCCCGAATCCAAGCCAACTCCAAGCTCAATGGTATCATTATCTACAGGCACAGCCCAGCCGAAAAGCCCCCTTGTTATATCATTGTCAAAAAATATGTCAACAATCTTAGGGTCGTCTATGCTGCCTGTTTTGTAGTTCTCCTTGTATGTAAGCACATACCTTCCTATCTTTGGGAAGCCAAAAAAACTTGCAACATTTGAGACTGCGCCGTCTGCCCCGACAATTATTTCTCCATTGCTGTGCATTGCCTCTAATTCCCTTTTGCCTATCTGCCTGCCAATCACAACATTCGCGCCTGCAGTTTCTGCTTCATCCAGGCATTCTCTTGCAAGCAGCATTCTGTCTATATTGTGGGCTTTTGGCTTCTTTGAAATTATTGTAAGGGTCTCATTACCTGCATGAAGCCTTGCACCGTAAAATGTGTTTGTTACAGCATGCTTGTAATCTATGCCAAGTGTGCGGAGCCCCTCTATTGAAAGTATGCCTGATGCAAATTGGTTGCCTAGGACACTCTTACGGTCGTATACATTTGTCCTTATGCCGTGCAATGCAAGCCTCTTAGCAGCGATTAGGCCTGCAGTGCCTGCGCCAATAATTTCAACTTTTTCGTTCAAGCCCATCCCAAACCTAAATCAAGAAATCTTTTTATATACTTTACTGCAAGTAATTTATAACTGCGCTCGCAAGAACAATAATCCTTTACAGCTGGTCAAATGTCTATACTGCTAATTGGAATAGAGGCATTCTTTTCAATAATGCTGCCTGGCATATTTCTAGCTCTTGCTCTGCTAAAGAAAACCCGCCTCTCGCTTTTTGAAATATCTGTGATAGGGTTTATATTCGGTCTGATATTCCCTCCAATGGCAGTATGGCTTGAGTCATATTTGATCCCATACATCCACATATTTTCATTCTCTGCCTCGCTTTACAATGCGAATGTTGTTTTAATCACAATCATAGGCATAGTGCTCTGCTTCCAGCAGCGTGTCTTCACAATCAAAGGAACCACTAGCTACATATTTGGCGTTAAGCAGCAGCCTGAGGAATTGAGATCAGAAGATTTCAAGGAAAGGATAGCAAAGCTCAGGAGCGAGATAAAGTCTTATGGCATTGACCTGCGCATAGTCAATGAACATGAAAGGGAAGAAGAAGAGCTTGCAGCAAGGCACAGGGATGAGATGGAGATGCTCAGGTCTGCAGCCCCTGAAGAAAGAGCGCGCATATCAGGCATGCATGTGGAAGAAGAACGCAAGCTTGTAGAGGAACATGAGAAGGAGGAAAGAGCTCTACTAGAAGGTGCAGCCCCTAAGAATAAAAACAACAACATAATGTGGACTATACTTTTGCTGCTTATGCTTTTCTCTTTCGGCACAAGGATGCTAAGCATAGGCATTGCCCCGCGCTTTTTTGAGTTCGACCCGTATTTCGACATGATGAGCACCCAGTATATACTCACTTACGGCTATCAGCTCCTATATGACCATTCTGCATGGCCAACCGTAGCAACAGGTACAATTCACAGGATTCAGCCGATAGTGCCTTACCTCGAAGCATACTGGTACGATATAGCAAACACAGGAGGCGCACATAGTGCATTAAGCACTACGCTGCTCAGCGATGTTAGCAGTTTCTACCCGCCTATAACTGCAGCACTCTTAGTGTTTGTAGTATTCCTTTTCATATACCATGAATACGGTAGGTTTCCAGCATTGGTTGGCGCAGCGCTTGCCACTGCGATGCCTGTCCTTATAACTACTTTCATAGCGGGAGAGCAGCTCCTGGAGCCTTGGGGCATATTCGCAATGTTCTTCTTCTATGCTGCATATCTATTGGCAGTAAACAACCCTAAGGACAGCAGGCTTGCAATACTTGCAGGTATTGCCTTCGCCTCAACATTCCTGGGGGCGCACTACTACACTGTCAATGCAGGAGTGTTTGCCATATATATAATATTCCAAGGCGTAGTGCATGTATTCAGGAGGGAGGAAACAGGCAGCTTCTACAAGATGAATGCGATTGTCATTGCTGTTGCTGCCATATTCTATATTCTATATGCGCCTTATGGAGCCACACTCACGGAGCGCATACCAAGCATGTTCCATATACCTATAATTATAGGGCTTCCACTGTTCTCTCTTATATTCATATATATTTTCGATAAGATACCTCATCTGCTAAAGAGCCGAAAGCTGATAAAAGAGGTGAACTTCGGTACATATGTGATGCTGCTTGTAGTGCTGGTGGCAATAGTTGGCGTGCTAGCTGCATTCACTTCTATAGGAGAGCCCCTGCGTGTGTATATATCGCTTAGCGAGCACTTCACAACACCTTCAATACCTCTGTTCATGACAGTGCAAGAATATGCGCCTACTGGTGCAAACTTCAACTTTGGCGCCTCCGGGCTTGGCCCAATAGCTAACAGCATAGGCGGCCTTGCAATAATAGTGTGGCTTGTAATAATTGTATTCTTCCTGCTGATGCTTGCTGCAATATATTATAGGAATTCAAAGGTAAGCATACTCGCAATAGCAGTTGTTATACCTCTTGCCGTAGCTGCAATGAGTGAAGTCAAATACCTGCCTCATTTCGGAGTTGCATACATAATAATGCTTGCATTCATAATCGGCGAACTGGCAATATATGTAAGGAACGGCTACTCTTTCAGGAAGCAGCATGAGTCAAAGCCGGTTAACACAACACGTGCTCTTCAGGCGCTGCTCGTCTTCGGCATTCTGCTAGTTCTTCTGGAGTGGCTGGTATTTGTAAATGTCTTCTCTGCGATAGGGCAGAACTGCAACACTATAGCTACTAATGGCAATTCAATAGGCTATGATCTGTACTGCAACGTTGTGCCAAATGCCTGGCTCAATGCGATGGCATGGGTCAAGGCAAACGTAGGCCCGTATGCGCCCAGGGTTCTTTCGTGGTGGGACTACGGCGACTGGATAAACTGGTTCGGCAACAGCAATGCAGTGCTGCGTGGAGACAACGCAGTCGCGACGCTTGATTACAAGACCGCAGCAATATATGTGCTTGGTTCTGCTGATGGCTACAACTCGTCTGTGCTTGCCCACTACATGGACAGCATACAGACGAAGTATGTTATATTCGACAACGAGCTTCAGCAGAAGTGGTCAGCCCTTGATTTCCTGGCATGTGTTGCAGTCAATGAAACTAGCAAAGCGTATGCAGAGGCTGCTGGTGCGCAATATAACCAACCATATGTACTTGGCACTTCCCAGTGCGAGCTTTCCCATGACCCTGTATATGCGCTTATTCCAACAGCGGTGAACAATGTGAATGCCTACTGTCAGTTCTCCAACTCTTCAATCTCTGCAATAAAGGTGCTGCTACTGGCAGGCAATACTTTCTTGAATGAAACATACTGCGTGCCGTCCCAGATATATACTTCTGCAGCGCCAGAGCCGCTTTACAATTCAAATGGAACAAAGATAAATGCACTCATAGTCCCAACGGGTCAATTCTACTACGGTACAGTCAGTGTGAGCGGGCAGAATTTCATAGATTTCATGGTCCTTTACACACCTAACGGCCCTAACAATTCGATAACAGATGCACCTACAGAATTCTATCAGTCAACATACTACAAGGGCTTCTTCTTCGGCAAGCTGCCTGGATTTACACTGGTATATCCGACCAACTTCACTGGGATGAACTATGTAAACAAATCAAATGCAGTAATGATATATGCTCTGAACAACTATACAGGGGGTCTGCCGCCTGTCACACCTAAGCCTCCATGGGTAAGCAACAATTATACAATACCTGGTTGACTAGATGAAAATGATTATAGCACAGCCCTATCTCAACCTGATGGGTGGTGCGGAGAGAGTAATACTTAAGATAGCCCAGCACTACGATGCAAAAATCTACACATTAGAGTATAACAAAAAGTCAACGTTTGAGGAGTTCAACGATATAGACATAGAAATAATAGGCAAGAAGCTGCCCTTCACAGAGCACCTCCCATACAGGGCTTCGCAGGGCCTTAACTACGGCCTAAACTTTTACAACCTTAAGATAAAAGAGGACTACGATCTGATAAATGCACACATATCGCCAAGCGAATGGGTAAGGCACAAGAACAAGAGAGTATTGTGGTACTGCCACACGCCACCAAGAGAAGTATATGACCTTTATGCAGTGAGGATGAAGAACAGGTCTTATAAGGAAAAGGTCCTGTATGCTGCACTTGCAAGCAGCTACAGGTTCATAGCCTCAAAAATAGTAAAAGACATAGAAGGCATAATAGCCAACAGCGAAAACACCAAGCAAAGGATAATGAAAAATTTCTCAAGGAGCGCCACAGTGATAAATCCGGGTGTAGAATACAGGGATTTCGAAAACAAAGGTGCAGAAAAGTTCTTTATCTACCCTTCTAGGATAATCCCAAACAAGCGCCAGGATTATGCAATAGATGCATTTGCAAAGTTCATGAGGAAGACAGGCCGCCACGACTACAAGCTTGTAATAGCAGGGGCACTCTCTAATGACAAGGAGCACATCCAGTACTTCAACAAGCTCAAGCAGAAGAATGTAGCGGGCGTTGTATTCAAGGTGAATGTAAGCGAAAGAGAGCTCCACAGCCTGATGTCAAAATGTACTGCGGTGCTTTTCACTGCAATAAACGAGGACTTCGGCTACGTGCCAGTGGAGGCAATGGCAAGCTCAAAGCCTATTATATCTGTTGATGAGGGCGGGCCGAGAGAGACAATATTAAACGGCAAGACTGGCTACCTTGTAGGCTCTGCAGATGAGATGGCGGAAAAGATGAAGTTCATAGTGGAGCATCCAGATCTGGCAGAGGAGATGGGTGCAGCAGGGAGGAATAGAGTAATAGAAAAATATTCCTGGGAATCATTCTTCAGGAAATTCGACAGAATAGCCGAAAAGATAGCAAAAGGAGGTACAATATAAACACTAAGAACTTATTATGTATTTTGATATTACTCTTGTGGCATATTCTAGCACTTTCTTTATAGCCGCTTGGGTGCTCGACCCAGTGCATATAAGCTTGCCGTTCTTGAATAAGATTATTACAGCCTTGGGCTCCTTTATCCTGAATATGGCCCCTGGGAACTGTTCAGGCTCGTAGTCAACCTCCTTCACATTTTTTGAGAGAGTGAACAGGTCTATAGTCGCATGAAGGTCCGCGCTCACTACTATATTTTGTATCTTTATTGGTGGCTTCATATTCAGTTCTCTCTTTTGGGTTTGCTCTTGGGCAGCCATATGTACACCTTGTGCTAGCAGGCATTGCGCACTCTATATGCTGCAACAACGCCATTAAGTATTAAAATATGGCAACAAAGGTTTATAAACATGAGCAGGAGACGCCGACTTTTGAAAGGCGGATACGCTAATGCATTTGCCGCTTCGCTGCAAGCCTTTCTATCTTTGCAACCCTCTTAACAAAGTGAGCGGGAAATCCCATGATTTCAATTGTGGGATGAAAGCGAACCATCATACTTTTACCATATTTCGCATATGCAATGATCGCAACTTTTACTGTATAGCACCGTCGCTAACGTTAGAAATAAAAATCTATCCTATATATAATTATATCTAGTTACGGGGATAGTAGAATTGCAAAATTGTCACTGTAGTTTTTGCTGACTAAATTGCTTTCTATTTGTATAATCAAAAGGTGAGAATATGGCTGAAAATCAATTAGGAGGACAACCCTATCTTGTATTGCCAGAGGGGGCTACAAGGCTCCTTGGCAGAGAAGCGCAGAGGACAAATATAGCAGTAGCATATGCGGTTGCGAGTGCAATAAAGACTACACTGGGCCCGAAAGGCATGGATAAGATGCTGGTCAGCGAGCTCGGCGACATAGTCATAACAAACGACGGTGCAACTATACTAGAAGAGATGAATGTAGAGCATCCGATTGCAAAGATAATGGTAGACATAGCAAAGACACAGGACAAGGAAGTTGGCGACGGCACTACAACTGCTGTTATACTTGCAGGAGAACTGCTTAAATCAGCAAGCAACCTCATAGAACAGGGCATACACCCTACGACAATAGTGAGGGGTTACAAGATGGCGGCAAGCAAGGCCAACGAGATACTGCAGGCATCTTCTTACAAGGTAACAATAGACGACGATGAAAAGCTGGAGAAGATAGCACTGATATCAATGGGGTCTAAGAATATAGGAGACGACAAGACCAAAAAGCAGCTTGCAAAGCTTGCAATAATGGCAATAAAGCAGGTAAGCGAGAGGAACGGCGATAAGATTACTATAGACCACGACTTTATAAAGCTGGAAAAGAAAGAAGGAGGAAGCATCGATGAAACAGAATTCATAAATGGCGTGCTCGTGGACAAAGAGGTTGCGCATCCAGGCATGCCAAAGTCGATAAATAATGCCAAGATAGCGCTCCTTGATGTAGCATTAGAAATAGAAAAGACAGAAACAGATGCAAGGATTGAAATAACCTCCCCAGAGCAGATGCAGGCATTCCTAACACAGGAAGAGAAAATGCTGAAGGAAATGGTAGACAAGGTTGCGAAGAGCGGAGCAAATGTAATATTTGTGCAGAAGGGCATAGACGATGTCGCTCAGCACTATCTTGCAAAGGCCGGCATAATGGCTGTAAGGAGGGTTAAAAAGAGTGATATGGAGAAGCTCGCAAAGGCAACAGGTGCAAGGCTTGTCACAAGCCTTGATGACCTGAGCGCACAGGACATAGGCTTCGCTGGACTTGTAAAAGAGCTCAAGGTCTCAGGGGAGCAGATGGTCTTCGTCGAGAAGTGCAAGGATCCTAAGAGCGTAACAATATTCATAAGGGGCAGCACGCAGCAGGTAGTGAATGAAGTGGAAAGGGCCCTTACCGACGTGATAGGCGCACTCTCAAGCACAGTAGAAGAGCAGAAGTACGTAATAGGCGGTGGCAGCATAGAGGTAGACGTAGCAAACGGGCTGAGAAGCTTCTCAAGCGATGTTGGAGGCCGTGAGCAGCTTGCAATACAGGCATTTGCAGATGCAATAGAGATAGTGCCAAAAACGCTTGCAGAGAGCGCAGGCATGGACCCTATAGACACCCTTGTACAGCTTAGAAGCAAGCACAAGAGCAAGGATGGCAAGGCATACGGTGTCGACGTCTACAGAAACCAGACAAGCGACATGGAGAAACTAGGCGTAATAGAGCCTCTGAAGGTCAAGGAGCAGGCAATAGCCAGTGCAAGCGAAGCAAGTGAGATAATATTAAGGATAGACGACATGATAAGCTCCAAGGGCAAGTCATCAGCACCTTCGGCACCTCCAGGAGGCGCCACTGGCGAGATGGAGTGAATTCTTTCTTTTATTTTGCCTTACATTAGGCATTTTTATATTTTATCCTTTAGGAGTAATATTGATTAGATGCCAAAAATAATATTGGTGATAGGCACTCCAGGCGCTGGCAAAACCTCTATAATGGAAGGCATTACTCACGGAGGGCATTCAAAAATTTACAAGATAGTCAACATGGGCACAGAGATGCTCAAAGAAATAAAGAACAAGCAGATGAAGCGCGACAGAATAAGGAAAGAACTTAGTGCTTCTGAGATCTTGAGGATACGCTCAAAAGTTCTGAATGGCATAAACAAAATGCATGGCAACATAGTAATAGACACGCATGCCTCTGTGAAGGCAGGAAACAAGATAATTCCCGGATTTTCCTTTGCAGAACTAGCAAGTCTTAATAAGGTAATTGGCATTATATATGTAGATGCAGAGGCTAAGGACATAAGCGCAAGGCGCCTCAAAGACAAGTCAAGGGAACGTGAGATGGAAAGCATAGCGGAGATAAAGATGCACCAGAGCATAAATCTCTCCTTCGCAGTGGCGTATTCAGCGTCATTAAATGTGCCTATGTACATAGTGAAAAATCAGCAGGAGATGCTCAACAAGGCAATAACTGACACTAGCAATATATTAAAGTCGACTTTTGGTGAATAATTTGGCAGCTGTAGAAATAGAGCTCTTCATAGTAAGCATAGTATATGTAGCAGTTTCTGTTTTTCTGCAGCGCAAGCTCTCAGACATGAAAAAGGTATACGCTATACAGGAGGAAACAAAGCAGAAATCAAAGGAGCTCAGCGACCTTGCCAAGGCGAATGCGGGGAAGGAGGAGATAGCAAAGAAGCAGCAAGAGCTAATGGCCCTGATGCAGCAGAGCTTGAGGGCTCAGATAAAGCCTATGCTTGTAATACTACCCTTGTTCTTTATAGTCTACTACCTTCTGCTGCCGTATGCTTTTGCAAGTTCTCACTTTGTATTCCAATTTGTGGGCATTAAGCTAGGCTACAGGCTGTTCTTCATCTTCATAGCTTTCATAGTAGGTTTAATAGCCTCAGTATTTTTTATGATACATGACAGGATAAAAATAAAGAAGGAGCAGCATGATGCAGCAGACGTGCAGCAGGTGCAGTAGATTTTTATATACTATGCTGATAAATTCATACTCATAAAGGTGTTTTATTGCCAAAACCAATGCACAGGTCAAGGAGCTTCAGGAGGCTGGACAGAGTCACCCCCAAGAAGCGACACGTAATACATTATGAGAGAAAGGCAGCCTCATTACCACACTGCGCAATATGCGGCAAGGAGCTCAACGGCATACCAAGCAAGAGCAACCCCAAGGGCAAGTCACTGAGAAGCAACGCCAGGATATTCGGCGGCGTGCTTTGTGCCGACTGCGCCTCAAGGGTCATAAAGCTTGCAAGCAGAATTGAGAACGGCGAGCTCAGGCTTACAGACATAAGTATAAGGGACAAGGAATACGTGTTGCAGATGGTATCCCACTGAAGATGTTGTAATGCTGTCGATAATAATATCCGGCATGCCAGCTGTCGGAAAGACAACAACCGCCAACATACTTGCGAAAACACTCAGCTTCAAGGTAATAGGCGGCGGCGATATATTAAAGGAGATGGCGCGCGACAGGGGCTATAACCCAACAGACGAGAGCTGGTGGGATACAAAGGACGGCATAGCATTTCTCAGAGAAAGGGAGGTCAATCCTGAATTTGACAAAGAAGCCGACAGGAGGCTTCTGCAGAAGATAAAGCAGGGAAATATTATAGTAACAAGCTACACTGCTCCATGGATATCAAAACTAGGCTTCAAGGTTTGGCTCGAAGGCAGCATAGAGAAACGCACTGAGAGGATGGCTAAGCGCGACAAGATAAGCATTGCAGAAAGCAAGGCGCGCATAGCCATAAGGGACAAGGAGAACTACGAGCTATACAAAAGGCTTTATGGCATAGAATTTGGAATAGACAAAAAGCCTTTCGACATTGTTGTCAGCACAGACAACATGACAGCCGAGGAGGTTGCGAATACAATACTTGAAAAGATGAAAGAAACAGGAGTATGGTGATTTTTTGGCACTGATAGAAATAGGAAGAATATGTGTAAAAAAGTATGGCAGGGATGCAGGGAGCAAGGCCGTTGTAACAAGGCTTATAGACAAGAATTTTGTAGGAATAGTGACAGCAGAAAGGAAAAAGGAAAGGAGATGCAATATAAGGCACCTTGAATTCCTCAGCCAGAAGATAGACATAAAGGACAAGAGCGCTTTGGAGAATGCACTGAAGGAATGAATGTAAACACCAGCCATGGCAATGCATAAATTACTTAGCGCTGTATGCTATTCATGGCAAAAATAAAAATAGGCAAGAAGGCACTTGGCGTAATAGACAGGGACAAAAAGGTAATGCTCACCACTACACGGGAATCCTATCCCTTCGTTGCAGAGCGAGGCGAGGGGGATTTCGTATATGATATAGAAGGCAATAAGTTTATCGACTTCTCAAGCTTCATAGCTGTTTATGATCTTGGTGTAAATGCAAATTCCACAGTAAGGTCTGCGATAAAAAAGCAGGTGGACAAGCTGATGCATCCTGCCTTCACAGACTACTACTCTGAACTTCCAGTGAGGTTCGCAGAGCGCCTTGTAAAGATGTTTCCAAAAGGCTTCGGCAGGGTATTCTTCTCGAATTCTGGCACAGAGGCTAATGAGGCCGCGCTCAAATTCTCTAAGATATTCACAAGAAGGCAGTACTCTATAGCTTTCTACAGCGCATTCCACGGTAGGACAATGGGCTCGCTGGGGCTTACTGCATCAAAGTCAGTTCAAAGGGAGGGCTTCGGTCCGTTCAATGCGACAATACATGTGCCATTCGCTTACTGCTACAGGTGCCCATTCAAACAAGAGTATCCTTCATGCGGGCTTGCATGCGTAGACTACATAAAGGAATACCCTCTGAGCAAAGAGGTTTCTCCAAAAGAGGTTTCAGCTATATTCATAGAGCCGATACAAGGTGAGGGCGGCTACATTGTGCCTCCTAAGGATTTCTTTAAGGAGATAAGAAAGATTGCAAGCGATAATGGCATACTGCTTGTTGACGACGAGGTCCAGGCAGGATATATGAGGACAGGCAAATTCCTTGCGCTTGACAATTTCGGTGTTGAAGCAGATATATACACAATGGCTAAGGCCCTCGGAGGTGGCCTGCCAATAGGTGCTACAATAACAAGGCGCTCTCTTGGTGACATACCTTCAGGTTCGCATGCAAATACCTTCGGCGGCAACCTTGTCTCGGTTGCAGCTGCAAATGCATCATTGGATTACCTGACTAGGAACATAGCCAAAATCAGGAGGTCAGTGCTTGCCAACGGTGCATATATAATGAAGAGGCTTAACAAGATGAAGGAAGAATATGAAATTGTAGGCGATGTAAGGGGCATAGGCATGATGGTAGGCATGGAGATAGTCAGGGACAAAAAGACAAAGGAATACGGAATAAAAGAAAGGGAAAAGATACTTAATAACGCATTCTATAACGGCCTTCTTTTGCTTCCAGCAGGGACATCATCAATAAGGATAGTGCCGCCCCTCACAATAAAAAGAGAAAATCTCGAATCCGGTATGGACATACTAGAAGATGCTGTAAGGGATGCAAACAGGTGAGCCGGTGGTTTCTTTTGACGGCAAATATTATATGTGTGAAATATGCAAGCTTCATTATGCCAACAAGAAAGATGCTGAGATGTGTGAAAAATGGTGCTCAACGCACAGTGCATGCAGCCTCGAAATAACAAGGCGCTCTGTAGAAAGAAACAAAAGCAGCTGATTTTTCATGAAGATTTGGCAATAATTTTTCCAGGCGCTGTCTGCTGGAAACCTGTTATGTCATCAGTATAATTTATGTCTATATTGCCAGTGAAAAGCGTGCTCACAGGAATGCCTGTAGAAGAGCATACAAAATTCACATATTGGCTTCCACTAGAAGGTATGTAAATTTGATTTGAGGGGGGATTGTAAGGAGGCTGCATAGTCACTTTAGATCCTGCCTGCGCGCATCCAACTGCTGTAATATTCACAGGATCCTGCATTGAGTTTATTATCTGTACAGAAAGGGTGCCGTTAGCATAAAGGAAGAAGTTGCCGCATGAGAGTCCTGCCGGTAATGTGCATGATGGAGTTACAAATGAATTTGGGCTGAATACACCGCTTGCAACAAGTACACCGAAAACTATTGCGATTATCAGTATAGCCCAGCCATACGTCATTAGGTATTCCATTGCGCTTTGTGCTTTATCCATAGAATAACAATATCATTGCTGAAATAAAAAAATATAAGCTTTAGCTGGCAAATTAAACAGATGCAATGTTGCGCCAAATCTACACTCTTAGGGTTGCAATTATAAACAAGCTAAAAATCACAAGATTTCAAAAAGATGTGCTGATTGCAGCATCGCGCATACCAAATGGCAAGACAAAGACCTACAAGGAGATAGCAAAAGAGATAGGCAGGCCAGGTGCATGGAGAGCTGTAGGCTCTGCGCTGCATAAAAATCCGCTGCCTATAATAATCCCTTGCCACAGGGTAGTAGCATCAGATGGGCTCGGCGGCTACTCGCTTGGTTTACAATTAAAGAAGCTGCTTCTCGCGCTCAAGCTCTAGCTGCTACAGCATAAACTCCTCTGCTGATGCTTATACGTGCCTGCACTGTGCTCCTGACTACACTTATGCCTGTCCTAGTAAGCTCAAGAGGCTTGTATTCCTCGCCCTTTTCTGCAAAATCTATGAGCCCCTTCTGTTTCAGCTTCTTAAGAGTATACCATACCCCGCTTTTTGAAAAGCCGTATTTCTCATATATATAGTCAACAAATGATGTGGCAGAGGTTATATGGTCGAGGCCTATCTCTGATATAAGCATTTCTTCTTTGTATGAAGAACGCTGCCTCTGCCCTGTTTCATTAATACCAAATAAGTGTTGTTTTATTGCACGCATAAAAGCACCTTAAAAAAGAGTTAAGCTTATGCTTTTATGCAGCAGGCACAAATGTGCCATAATTATTAATGCAGCTGCAGCTATGCCTAACTAGCATATCCCATGACAACTTAATTCTCTGCTGCTGCATTTTATTCATCCCACTTCTGCATGAATCACTTGATATGATTTATTTGTGCTAGATAATCTTTTTAAACCTTTTCTACAAATCGTTAACAGTTAAAGAATGTTTGCATGTACCTTTACGCCTTGAAGATAATACTGCTACTGGCCATAGCCTCAGCATACGCTATATACGATGTCTACAACAAGCGAAACGTGCCAGAAATCTTCGTATACACATGCTTTGCAGTAGGGCTTGTTATGACGCTAACCTACACAATCACAGTAGCTGTGCTCAGCATATTAATCGCAGTGGCTATTCTTGCAATAGGCTATGTGCTTTACAAAGCAGGGCAGCTTGGTCTAGGTGACAGCTTTGAATTTGCTACTATATCACTTATAATGCCCATACAGCAGTCAGCGGTTCTTATTGACAATAATCAGTTCGGCATACCTTTCATAATATCTGTTTTCATCGCCACAGGAGTATTTGCATTGATAGCTGTACCAATATATTATGCAGCGTTAGCTCCAAAGAGCCAGAATGAAAAAGACATTAGGGTAAGCAAAAACAATATAGCAAAAGGTGTCATTCTTTTCATGGCGTACCTGTTGCTTTTTGCATATCTTACATTTTTCTTCGGTTTTAGGATCTACTCCTTGATAATAATTTTGATACTAGCAATACCTTCCGCGATTTTGGGCTTTTACGAGAAGCGCATAAACATGCGCATGATAAGGTTTGTTCCTGCAAGCTCGCTTGATGAGGGCGATATAATTGCAACTAATCTGATGAGCAATTCTGAAATAAAGTACTTCAAGGGTGTTTCAAAGCAATTCGGCAGGCTTGCAACGAGAAAGCTTATTTCTGAGATAAAGCATACAAGCAGAAAATTGCCAGTATATAAGGCAGCAGTGCCTTTGGCGCTATTCATATTAATAGGCACAATAGTATCAATACTCTTTGGTGATATACTGCTGCTCTTGATATGATTTTGTGCACTGCCTGTTGTTATACACCAGCCAGAAGTCAAACACGGTCAAATATATAAATCTTAGCTGCAGATAAGATATCGGTGCTTATTTGAGATATTCAAGACAGCATATACGAAAATACTGGGCATTCCAGAATAGGCGCCTGTTCGGTTTCTCATTTATAGTTTTTGCTGCGATGTACAGCATAGCCATGCTCTCTACTTTTGTGTTTACACAGCTGTTCCTTATAAGTCCTGTGAAGATTCTGCTCCTTTGGATTGTAATATTTTTAGTAGGCACATTTGCTATAGTAGGAGGAGCGATCAATGCTCATCTGAACACTGTAAGGATAATGAATGAAGCAGAGTACATAAGGCATTCTAAAAACGTAGGCTACTTGATGATTGCTATGGTAGTGGCATCGTTGTTATTCACCCTGCCAATACTTGTATTCTCAAATCTTGCCATGCTAATGCTGCTGTTTACCATAGGGGGCATACTGTTCGTACTTTACTTTATGTTTCTCATGATATTCGGTCATCATTATCATGAAATAGCATTATCAGCACTTTTTATGTGGATCGTATTTGTGATAGGCATACTATTTATGGGTAAAATGTACTACAGCAACATACTTGCATTTCAAGTATTATCATTGCTGCTTTCATCTGCAACAATCATAACAGTGTTCTCAATAATGGGCCTTGGTATGCTGTATGGTGCATCGAACGAATTTGTGAAAGAGTTCAAAACAGTGTATAAAGTAAAATAACTCTATTTTTTAGATATTTTTTCAGTGTGGGCGTGAGTGTCAAGAGATATGCCGAAATCTTCAAAGAGTCTCTTCTTGCTTATGGCCGAAGGCGATCCATCTAATGGAGACTCATACTTCTTGTTTTTAGGGAAAAGTATGAAATCGCGTATGTTGCTGCTGCCTGCTGCAATTGCAACAAGTCTATCCAGTCCAAGGGCAATTCCTCCATGTATTGGCGTTCCATAAGATAGCGCCTCGAGGAAAAATCCAAAGCTATCCTCGGCGCTCTCTTCTTCGATGCCTATCATCTTAAGTATCTTTTTCTGCAATTTCGGATCTGTTATCCTTATTGAGCCACTTCCGAGTTCATAGCCATTTAGCACAAGGTCATACTGCCTGCTTATCACTTTTGAGGGATCTGTGTCAATTAGATGCGCAGTCTCCTCAGTCGGAGCCGTGACCGGGTTATGCGATGGTTTGAGCTTTCCTGTAATATCATCTTTTTCAAAAAGCGGAAATGCATCTATCCATGCAAATGCATATTTTGTAGAGTATTTTCCTATATGCGCACCTATCACATTTCTGAGTTTGCCCATTGCATTTAGCAGCAGCTTTTCTGACAAGTCGCTCCCTATTACTATTATACTTCCATCTTCTACATTACCAAACTTCGCAAGGAGCTCCTTCTCTATAGGCCTGAATGCATCAGCTATGCTAGGAGGCTCTGAAAGTATCTTCCCTTTTTCTACATACAGCCATGTGAGCCCCTGCAAGCCGTAGCTTTTCACCAACTCTATTACCTTAAGCATGTACTTGCTTGTTATCTTGCTGCTGTGCCCGTAATCAGCATCGAAGAGCAGTGCCTTTACGCTTCCTCCATTAGCTACGATCCTTTTGAGTATGTTGTAACTGCTTTTCCCTGCCTCGCTGGTTATGTCTATTATCCTACTCCCAAATCTGAGGTCTGGCTTATCACTGCCATAATTGGCCATTGCTTCATCAAAACTCATGTGCCTGAATGGTGTCTCAATGGTGTAATTCAATGAATCGGCAAAAGCCTTTTGCAGCATGCGTTCAACAACGCCCTGTATGTATCTCTCGTCTTTGAATGACATTTCTATGTCTATCTGGGTGAATTCTGGCTGCCTGTCCTCCCTGGGGTCTTCATCCCTGTAGCATCTTGCTATTTGAAAGTATTTGTCAAGCCCTCCTATCATACAAATCTGCTTATACAGCTGAGGTGACTGCGGCAGCGAATAAAAGCTTCCCTTTTTAGTGCTTGAAGGAACCAAAAAAGTCCTTGCACCAGTATCATATGTCTCTCTGACCAGAGTAGGAGTCTCAAGTTCAAGAAAATCCTGCGCCCAAAGGAATTCCCTTAATGACTTGGTAATCTTGTGCCTTAATTCTATATTTTTTATCATCCTCCTAGTCCTAAGATCCAAATATCTGTATTTGAGCCTTACCTCCTCATCTGGGAGAAACCTTTTTTTCTCTTCTATCAGCTCAAAAGGCGGTGTCTTAGAAGCGCTTATTATCTTTGTATTTTTAACATTTATTTCTACCATTCCAGTAGGTATCTTTGTATCAACTGTATCTGCATCTCTTTTCTCTACAATACCTTCTGCCATTATTACATATTCTCTGCCCAGCCTTTTCGCTTCGGCAAGTGTGTCCTTCTCAAACACCAACTGGGTTATGCCATATCTGTCTGCCAGATCAACAAAGAGCTTTCCTCCATGATCCCTTATGCTTCTGCACCATCCGTATACCTTGACGCTGCTGCCAATGTAGGACTCATTTATTTCGCCACAGTTTATTTCTTTTGAAATCATAAAATCTCCATTCATAAATTTAGCATCTTTCTTATTTTCTCCGCAACATAGCCAGGGCTTGCACCATATTCTTTTACGACCTTGCCCACAATAAAGTTTATTATTTTTGGGTTCCTTGCATACTCCTCTTTGAACTTTTCCGCATCGCCAATTTCTTTTCTTATTATGTCTTCTATAATTTCATCGTTCAAGTGCCGCTCTTCAACGTTCTTTCCTGAAATCAGCAACTTTATCTTGCTTTCATCTAAAGAAATGCCTGAATCTAGAGCCTTCAATACCTTTTCAAAAGAGGCCTCATCAATGCTCATTAAGTCATACTTTTTTAACAGCTCTATGCATCCGACAACAGACTGCATGCTATACCTCTCTTTTGCTGAATCTATAAATTCAAGTGCTTTCATGTCAAATTTTATAAGGTCATAAATAGTGCCTTCGCTATAGTTGTACTTTTTTGAATATTCTTCAGCAATGCGGCTTGCTATTACTGGTTCTTTGAGCACCGCCCAGCTGGTATCATATACAGTCAAGTCAGGCTCGAATATAAAGCCATACTCTTCAGCACTCTCCTTCTCCCTAGACCCAACGGTTTCCATCTTGCTTTCATCATAAGAGCGCGTTTCTGAGTGTATTTCATGCCCATTTCTTGCAAGTTCTTCCTGCCTTGATACTTCGTATCTCATCGCGTCTAGAAGGTTCTTAACTCCTGTAACATTCTTTATCTCCACCCTGTCTCCTGTTGTTGATATATTCAAGTCTGCCTTGAGCTCCTTGTTTATATCGACTCCTTGGTAGTAAAGTATGCTCCTGAGTTCGTTTATGAAAGAAGATAACTCTTCTTCACTGGAAATGTCTGGTGCAGTGACAATCTCCGCTAAAGGCACACCTGCCCTATTGAAATCTATAAGTGTATAATCCTCGCCCCTTATTATCTTTGCAGGATCTTCTTCAAGTTGCACCCTAGTTATCCTGATTTCTTTGCTACCTGCACTTGTTTTTATTATTACACGCCCATCGGTACCAACTGCCTGATCAAGTTGACTTATCTGGAATGACTTTGGCAGATCAGGGTAAAAATAAGTCTTTCTTATGAAAGAAGTGCTTTCTGCCAACTTACATTTCAGCGCATTGGCCACGCTGAGGCACACTTCTAATGCTTTTTTATTGAGAACTGGCTTGCTTCCAGGAAAGCCCATGCATACAGGGCATACATGCGAGTTAGGCAACTCTGTCTGCTCTGTGGAGCAGCCGCAGAACAACTTGCTCTTTGTAGGCAGTGCAATATGCACTTCAAGCCCTATTTTCATAGACTCCCCAAATTGTATTTGAACCTGTATTCAAATTGTTTCTCCCATTCGGAAGCGAAATCCAGTAGTGCATAATCATTGAAATGTGAGGTTATAATCTGTGCGCCGATCGGCAGGCCATCTATGTAGTCAAACGGAAATGATATATGTGGGAAGCCTCCGAGGTTCGGCGGGATGTTTAAGAAGTCACTCATGTATGCTTTGACTGGAGGCAGCCTCTGTGCCTCTTCTAATTTAGGTGCCTTCATTGGCAGAGTTGGGCTTATTATAAAGCCATCTTGTAGTATTGCAGACATTCTCTCTATTATCTTAGCCCTAATTTTTAGTGCCCTATAATAATATCTTCCTTTGACATTTGCACTTCTTACAAAAGTGCCAAGGATTATCCTTCTCTTTGCCTCGATGCCGAAATTAGCCCTTGCTTCTGTGAAAAAATCGTTGTACTGTTCAACAAAGTTTTCATTCTTGAGCCCATATTTGTAACCGTTGTATTTTGCCAGGTTTGTTGACGCTTCAGCCATCGATATTATATAATATGCGGGTATTGATTTTTCTATATCTTCTACAGAAACTTCTTTTATCTCATACCCTTCGCTTCCAAGCTTGTCTATAAACTTGGAGAAGCTTAACGCCACTTCTTTGTCAACCTTTTCAAGCGTACCCTTGATAATATAAAGCCTGCTTTTCTTTACCCCTGTTATTTGCCTGTCTACAGATGTAGTGTCTCTTTTGTCTGGTCCTCTTACAACATCTAATACAGTTCTGATGTCTTCTGCCTTCCTTGCCATGAAACCTATCTTATCTAGTGAGTTGGAGTAGTCTATGAGCCCGTATCTGGAGATTACACCATAGGTCGGAGTAAAGCCAACCACCCCGCAATTTGCTGCGGGATTTGCTATTGACCCTCCTGTGGACTCACACATAGCTACATGATATTTCAGGATAGCAGTTGCTACAGCTGCACCACTACTTGATCCGCCAGCAACTCTGTCAGTGTCAAAAGGGTTTCTTGCTATCCTGTCTGTATTTATTCCAAAGCTGCCAAACCCGAATTCATCCATTGCTGTCTTTCCAACAAAGCCATAATCTTTCGCCAACAGCCTTTCAACTGCAGTAGCATTGAATGGGGGTATATATCCTTTGAGCATTCTCGATCCTGCAGTAGCCTCAAAGCCTTTGACGCAAATGTTGTCCTTTACGCTGAAGGGGAAACCGCTAGATATGCCTTCATTTACCACATTGAATGCGTTAAGCTTCTTGTTTATTTCCTTAATCTCAGATAAAAGGTTGGCATAATAATCTTTTGGCAACTCAGATGCTGCAAACTCGGAAATCATCCCCATTGTACCACTATATCTTAGGTCCAACTACAAAAAACCTATATGTTTTAGTCTGGCTGATCATCTCATCCGCTGAAATATACTCTTCTACCTCATCTTCTCTGAATTTTGGCTGGATTTCAACCGGATGGTATGCAGGATCATAGGAATCGCAATCTACATCTGAAATGGAATCAAAGTATTCCAGTATCTCTTCAAGCTCTTTCTCCATTCTTGCTTTTTCTTCTTCTGTAAGTGCAATCCTAGAAACTTTACACAAACTGTCTATTGGTAGCCCTTCCATGATTGAATTACATCATAAAAGGTTTAAAAGTGCTCTGTACAATTTCTAAATTATACAAAAAATTATTGTGCACGCATTCTGCTCCTGCCAAACTGCCTGACTATGCTGTGTGCAGGAACTACAAGTATCCTCTTACTTGTATAGCCAGCATTTTCAAGTGCTATTTTTATTGCATAATAGGCAATTGCAAAGAGCATTATCCCGAATGCTATTTCAATGCTTGTGACTCCTAGGTAAATGACAGTGAACGCTATGCTTATAAGTCCAAGAAGCGGTATAATGGAGAAATACCTTGAATAAAGCAGGCCTTTCCTCTTGCCCACGAACTTTCTTGCGATATTTATTGCAGATACATCTATAGTTGCATATGCCAGCAGTATTAGCGCATTAGATGCTTCGACTATTGATTCAAATGATACAAAGGCCACAAAGGCAATGCTAAACACAGTTGCGATGATTATCGCGTTTATTGGAGTGGAAAAACTATCTAGTCTGCTTACTTGCTTTGGCAGTTCTCTATCCCTCCCCATAGCAAAAAGCACTCTTGAAACCCCAAGAATGCCTGTGAGTACAACGCCCCCAGTGGCAAATATTCCTCCTATTGATATAATAGCAGCTAAGATTCCAATATGTGTAGCTTGCAATACTGCTGTGGATAGTGGTGCAGCTGAGTTAGCAAGATAGTGTGGCAGCACGAGCCCAAGAGCTGCTGCGGCAACGGCTATATAGATTAACGCCGAAATTGCAATAGATATTATTATTGCTCTCGGCACTGTGTGCTCTGGATTTTTGACCTCGTCACCTACAGTTGTTATTCTTGAAAACCCTGTGAATGCAAAAAATATTATTGCCGCTCCGGACAAGATATTTGAAGGGTTGCCATGCAGCATCCCTTTGAAATTTCCAGCTTTAAAGAAGAAGAATGAAACTGCTACAAACAAGATCAATATGCTTATGTTTAGTAATACCATAACTGCAAGTGTCCTTGCAGAGTGCTTTATACCAAGGGCATTCACAATTGCAAACCCTATTATCACGGCAAATGCCATATATGTAGCAGGAAAATTAGTGCCCAATGCGGAATTGACATAACTTACTAAGCTTATTGATACTGCCGCCACAGCTACTATGTTGCCAAATATCCACATAATGCCCCCGACGAAGCCGAACACAGGAGAAATGCTCTCTTTTGCATATTCATATACTCCTCCCTCCTTAGAAACATGCATTGCTATTTCTGAAAAGCTCAATCCTGTCAATATTGCGACAACTGCGGAAACAAGTATAGATATCGGTAAAGCTGCACCTGCCTTTCCTGCAGCAATGCCTATTATTACAAATATGCCTGCCCCTATTATTGCGCCTAAATTTATCATTACTGCATCGAACAGGCTAAGTTCTCTTTTAAGTCTTACATTATCACCAACAAAAATGCAGATTTTAAAAATAAATACTTTTATTCATGCATGAGCCTACGCCATGAAGCTTCAAAAGTTGGCACTTTTATCTGATCCAATTTGAAATTTGCGAAATCTTTCACAGTGCTGTTAAATGACTTAGACTTTGCCTTCCATATATTTATATTGTGCCTAAGCAACACGCCGAAAGTCATTTCCCCAATCTTGAATGTGATTACATCAGTAAATCCAGCTTCTGCCAGACGCTCAGCAATCTCTACTCCTTTGAACCTCTTGTTCTTAAGGCTGAGTTCTGATATACTGACTTTTTTAATGTTACTCTTATCGATAACTACTGTTGCAGCATATTTTGCTGTCGACATGTTTTTATTTACAGAATACTTGCCCCTGCGTGCTTTAAGAGGGATAAACACCTTAAAATATTCTCTTTTTGTAGGCTCTATATGTATGGTAATATTTTCAAGTTCTGGTATGCCATGTCGTAAAGCCAATTCTATTTTATCGCTGATCATATGTGCCTCTTCTATAGAGAGTCTGGGATTCATCTGTAGCACTATCTCTGAGAAGATTACAGGGCCTGCCCAGCGCAGTTTTATTGAAACTATTTTTGCATCTGAAACCCTTTGTATTATGCCCTCCAATTTGTTGTTGAGCTGCACGCTTTTTGGCAGATCCAAAACACCATAAATGCTATTTCTAAGCAAGTCCAATGAAATTATAATCAATGCAATCAGGGCTATAAGCAATGCCAAATAGTATGCGATGACGCTGTTCAGAACAACTGCAAGATACAATCCGAAAGCAACACTAAATCCTTCAAGAGCGTCTCCAAAGGAATGGAATGCATCAGACCTGAGAGATGGTGAATTAAGATTCTTGCTAGCAGCAAACTTCAGATATCCAGCAGCGGCAAGTGGCAGTACAGAGATTAATTCAACTATTGAAGAGTATAAAAGAAACACTGGCGGCTGCTTGAATATACTGCCTGTAATTTCAACAGCAACGCCAAGTACTATTATGCCTATGAACAATGATGCAAGATCCTCTATTTTGTAAAGTCCATACGGATATCTCTTTGCAAGATTCGAGTGCACCAAATAAATTACAACAACTACAGCCACACTTGCTATTATGTCAACGCCCATATGCAGAGATTCTACTAGTAGAACGCTGTTGCCTAAAAGAATGTAGCCAAAAAATCTTATTAAGAAAGTTGCTGCTGATGCAAGCAGCGAAACATATATAATGTTATAAATCCTTCGTGATGGGCCTCCTTGCATTTGTAAAACCTAATTAATAAGTTAAAGTGCTTCATTTATAAAGCATTTCGCAAATATGCAATCAGTAGAATAATTACGGTAAGATAATATTTTGGCAGAATTTCAAAAAGGAAAGCATTAAATATGAAAAAAGCGAAGTAGTATATGGTGTTTGCATGGCAATTTTTAGCCATATGCAACAGCCCCACTCTGATTTCAGGGACTACATAAGAATTGAAAAGGGGGATCAGCAGGCAAAGGATATGCTTGACTATATATCAGTTGCATTCATATCATTTGGAGATATACTATCTTTAAAGTTCGGAGAAAAGTTTAATGAAAATTCTATTAATTTTGGTCTTGAAGTAGTTAAAGATAGCATTAATCGTGTAATCTCTAATTGGGAATTCTCAATAAAAGGCGAAGAAGACCTCAAGGCACTTGCTCTTGAAGAAATAAATAAGGCAATTGCTGTAGTTAGTGAAGGGGATAAAGCAAAACCAGGGTTTGAGAGCGATAGGCAGATGCTTGACTTAATATCTAATGAAATTAAAAAGACAATAGGCAAGGAAATCAATCACGAAGAAGCATTTCTTATCTTCACTCTTCTACGTGTAGAAGAGAAAGATATTGGAAGCAAAGCAGAGGATAAACATTTCTTAAAAAGTGTTGCGCACAATGCAGTCATAGGGCCGACGCACAGCTAGCAAAGCTTCCAATCTTGAAAAACTAACTATCTTCATCATCTTCAAATTTTAGAACCTTGAAGCTCTGCAAATCGATGCCATACATAGAATATACCTTTGTCCATCCTATATTTCCAAGTTCCCTGCCCTTGATGCCAAGCCTGGCTATAGTTTCCTTTACTTTTTCCTCAGAATCTGCCTCTATTTCCATTATCGGCGGCAGTTTTGGCCATTCATCTATAGTTATTTCAACTCCGTCTAAAATGTAGGCAGTCCTTCTGTTTTCCTGGTAAAGAGGCCCAGGAATAATCTCAGACAGTATCTTGGCAGTTGCATCAAAATCTTTCACCTCAGTTTCTATTTCTTCGGTATTTGCGAGAGTATTTCCAATCCTGTGCTTGTATGTTAGTGTTGTCCTCTTTCCGTCTGTTCTGAGTCTTACGAACCTATCCCCTCCATTCTTATCTTCAAGGTTGAATACAAATCTTCTAAATAAAAATTTCCCTAAAAACTTTGCCTTATTTTTCTTTAGAATATTTACTACTTCTTTGGGGTCTATCTTATCAATCTTCGTCTCTATCTCCATAATATTACTGCCAATTTTACTAAATAAATTTTTGTTTCTAATGCGAAACAATCCTATAGATGCTCCCGCCGGGATTTGAACCCGGGTCCCGGCCTCGAAGGGGCCGTGTCCTTGACCGGACTAGACGATAGGAGCGACGCTGTTAGATATTTGAAGCGTATAAAATATAAATAGTGCAGGATTCAAATGTGCAGAACGCTTTTCTTCAGATTTTCAAACTCCGGCTTGAGCCTTGACACTATTTCGTTAAGCTGATCTGCACTCCTGTGCAACGCCCTGTTGCCTGGATTG
>Ga0080003_1000206_pt1 | contig 41514 bp, 45 predicted proteins | sample JossMetagenome_FD_69206 | JGI IMG/M metagenome (GOLD analysis project Ga0080003, IMG submission 69206) | Hot spring microbial communities from Joseph's Coat, Yellowstone National Park, USA - JC2_E (SPADES assembly) (version 2) | ecosystem: Environmental > Aquatic > Thermal springs > Hot (42-90C)... | reverse complement strand
TGCCATGTGTGGTGGTAAAGCCGTAGTCAGCCATTTGACGTCCTCGTTGGTCAGGTTCAACACCTTAGCTGCCTCGTTAACATACGCATCTGACCCACCGAGGACAATCATTAGCGGTATGTTCTGGAGGGCGTTAACGTCTATGCCAGTTATTGTTTGACTAACCATGAATGTGCCCAGCCTGAACTTCCTTGCCCCACGCATTAAAGAGGTGCTCAACATAACCCAGTACTACGGGGACTTCATGGGGTACGTGGCTAAGGTAAAGTTCGGTGGTAGGCCAAGCGATGAAGTTATGCAAGGGGTCGAGTACTCAACCTACTTAACGAGTGGGTCAGGGAACAAGGAGTAGGCGGAAGGGGCGTTAAAGAATGCCCATTAATGCCCATTGTGGCGGTTGTAGCACTGGCGGTAGTGGTTATCGAAACAAACAAATGCCATAAAGGCACTAAGCAGGGAAAAACCAAGTCAACTAACGAATAAAAACCAACAACTGTTAAAGGAAAAACTCACGTGTACATAATCCAACCAATCCACCTCACAACCCAAAACAAGTTATAACATGACCGAGCCAATCAGAATCATTATCTTACGAACACCGACCACAAGTTATTTTAACTGAAGACCCCAGCACGATTGGTGTCTTCACTTAAAATAACTGCCCAATTCCCAATCAACAATTATTGAGCGACGGCTTTTAAGACGGTGTACATAGGGCATTGATAGGTAGGGCTACCGCTGTTAAGCTAGTTGGGAGCGATTTTTATAGGTTTCAGCCCGCGTTGCCGGTTGCGGAGGTTGAGCAGAGGTTGGTTGATTTGGGAGGGTTCTCGTGTAGGTGTAGTAACGATGATTTTAGGCGTGAGGTTCTCGACTACATGCTCGATATTGCCAAGGTTGCGGTATCGCCCCTGAAAAAGGTCTATGACTCGACCAAACCCAGCGAGAAGGTTGAGCTGATGGAGGCAACTACAACATGGCAATAGCAAGCGCCTTGAGGAGGGTATTCATGACCACCGGCACCTACAAGCCGTTGATTAGGAGGGCGCTTAGGTTGCTTAGAGTAGAGTCGAGCGATGACTTGGTGGAGCTCGGCGTTGGGTACTTCGAGGAACTATACGAGTACCTCAAAGGAGGAGGTGGGTGGGGTGGAGCCGTGGAGGTATGTGACCTCAATAGCCATAGCGGCAGCCGCACTCGCCAAGGTGGAGAGACTTGGGATGCCTCCCGAGTTCGTGAAACTTGAGCTGAGGATAAGAGGTCTCGAGAACATATACGAGGGATTGAAGCTTGGGAAATTCATAAACATTATTGAGTGGAATTCAGTAAATAGAGAAACAAAATCCCAGCAGAAACAATAATTAAGTCAGAATGTTGTTTATTGGATTCGTACTTCGGGGCGACAACCGTGCTTATCGCTCCGATTATTCGTTGGGTTACGAACGTGGCTTCTCGATTTATAAATCGAGTCGAGGACGAGGAGCCTCCGAACACGTGAAACCGCTTTCATGATAATCCTTGGTCAGGTGGCCTTATAAACCTGGCCACTTTCAATCAGATGCCGGTGAGACTGCTACTTAATAGGCAGGTTAGGGTTTGGGGCAGGAGTAGCGAGTTAGTAGGGGTTGGTGAGGTGGGGCTGTGAATAATATTGAGGGAAATAGTGCCTTGTCCAGGCATCGGAGAAGGCCTGGGGTGCAGCGGCACAGATCGTGAAGGCTGTGGCGGCGAGGGAAGATAGGGAGCTTAGGAGCCATGGGGAACTACACAGGGAGGTCACCAGGATTGCTGCGGAGACTAGGGATGAGGAGGTGAGGATGCTTAAGCACAACAGCCTCCTCAAGTTCAATAACCCTAACCCCAAGCTCCTCCGCAAGGGCCCTACTTGAGTCATTACTGAATCCCCTGGCCAACACAAGGGGCCTTGCGTTGATCAACTTGGCATCGGTGTACGCCCACCTACCCCACCCACGTCAACCTTACCGGCCTTAACCTAAACGGAGTACCTATTGCCGCACCCATCCTCGACTATTAAGTCACCTCACCAACCACAACCCCCATAACCTTAACCCAAATCAATTGCCCTAAACCCAACTACTAAGCAACTCAGCGGCGTAATCCTCAAGCCTAACCACTACCAATCAATGCCTAGGTTGAAATGCCTTAGCCAATAAAGAGCAATACATTTTAACACGCCCACCAATGCCTCATGTGGCCAAGTTAATTGGTTTAGCGGTGCTGGTGCTCGTGGCATTAAGCCTAGTCATAGTGGCCCTTGAGGCGCAGCAGCCCCCAAGGAATCTACTGCTGGCCTACGGCAACGTATCGGCCATAGGGGCTGAGGGCGGGAACGTAACAAGGCTAGTGGCCACGCTAAACGAAGCCATAAACCTCACCGAGGCCGGCCAATACGACGGGGCGGCGGGGTTGGCATCAAGCATACTCAACCGGGCCCCAGCCTTGGCTAGGCAGGTTGAGCAGGGGAGGCTCCTCGAGGCCGTGGCCCATGGGGCGGTCGAGGGCCAAGTCACGCCCAATCCCCAACGAAGATAAAATGAAAGCGCGGGGACAAACGGCTAGGCTAGGAACCTGCGCCTCATGTATTCCCGCTCGGCTTGGTAGATCATTGCGGCCAATTCATCTATATCATTGATCTGCTTCTCGAGCAGCTCCTTGGCCGTGCTCATGGGCAGCCTAGAGGCGAGGACCAGGAGGGCGCGCCAACCGTGTTTCTCCACTAGATTAGCGCTCTCCTCGAGCGCCTCCGCATGCTTCTTGTCGTCCTTCCTTACCCGTCCCTCCCTTACCCTGGTCACCAAGTCAATGGCTCTCTCCTCCTCCAGCCTCAGCGCCCCAAGCCTTGGGGAGCCGCACTTGGGGCACTTCACATCCCTTATGTCCCTTACCCGGGCTAGGGAGACGTGGCCACAGTCGATGCAAGCCAGGGTGAGCGACTCATTGAGGAGCCTGGTCTTCACGCTCTCCAGCACTAATTTATCCAGCTTCTCCGGGGCTATTATCTCCATTTTATGGCTTATCTTTTCAATGATCTCCTGGGCAAGGGGACTGGGTTGAGGCAAGTCAATGGTTCTTACCCGTAACTTACCGGCCCTGAGGCTTGCGAGGACCTTGGCAGCCCCATCTAGATCCACATCATTGGTTAGGAACTCCTTGAATGCCTCCGTGAATACGGGGGTCTCCCTCAAGGCCTCAATGACGCTGCTCATGTTTATGTCGCCCCAATTCCTCCTCCTCGGGATTACATTGAATCTCCTAGCCACATGTATGAACCTCCTCTTCAGGAGGCCCGTCCTCAACGCGACGCTCCTCAGCAGCCCTATTAGCTCCGAATCGCCTAGCGCGGCGAGCTTCATTAGTTCCGCCTGCACTATCCCCGGATCGGTTTTATGCGGTAACTGAATAACTATTGAGTACGGATCCTGCTGCACCGCAACTGGGTAACCCGTGTCCCTCGTTATTAATTCGCTCAGCATCCTGGCCAGGGTGCGGTTGATCAATGTGCCGAAGTGTGCGTGAATTATTGTTAAGTCACGCACGTGCTCTATCACTACCTCCTCATGGGTCGGGACCGGAGCCACCTCGAGGTGCCTCCTTATGAGGTTCATGGCGTAACTAATCACGTCCTCCCCTATCCTCAACTCATCCGCTAACGCCTGGGGGGACTCGCCTCTATTGATTGCCTCCACTATTCTGGACTTTATTCTCCCCACATCCATGGCGATCTCCTGGGGGACAGGTATCTCCTCCCCTATCCAGGAGGGAATGGCGCCCACCGGATCATCCACGGGCCTCACGTAGACCTTATCCCCATCCAAGCCAGAGAGAAGCCACACCCTTCCCCTAAAGACGAACTTGATCCCGACCTGCCCATACTCGGCTATGAATGCATCATCCAATACCCCAACGGGCTCCTCCGTGTCCTCCCTGACAACCATGTACTGCTGCTCCTCCGGTATCATGGAGAGCTGCTCGAAGAAGTACCTATACATCTCCATCCGCGCCCTTCGACTGCTTGGCTTGAGGATCACGTCATCCCCCTCCACGTAGTACAGGAGCCTCGGGTTAAGGGCTTCGCTCATGAATCGAACGACCCCCCTCAACTCATCCAGCGTGATGTTCCTGTACGGATACGACTTGGCGATTATGGAGTGAACCTCCTCCAGGCTCCACCTATTCCTAATCATCAATAGGAGAATTAATTGATGAACCAATACGTCGAAGGGCTTCTCGGGAACTGTGAGGGGCTCAATCCAGCCGCGCCGCGCCCTCCCAATTATTGCGAGCGCCTCAAGAGTATCATTAAGGTCCTCCGTTACTATGACTCCCCTCGGCGTCCTATCAAGCCTATGCCCGCTCCTCCCAATCCTCTGAACGAGCCTAGTGACTTGATGGGGAGATAAGTACTGAATAACCTGATTAACGCGGCCAATATCTATCCCCAACTCCAGGCTGGAGGTGGCTATAATCGCCTTCAAGTCACCGCCCTTGAACAGCCTCTCCGCATTCACGCGCGAAACTCTGGATAATGAACTATGGTGAACCGCTATTGGGTAATTAGGATCGAGAAGGGTGAAGCGGAATGCGAGGAGCTCAGCCATGGACCTAGTGTTCACGAAGACTATGGTGGCTCCCCCCTCCTCATCGATCAATCGCTTGACATGCAGCAATCTGCCCAATGCATCCCTATGCATCAAGTCATTGACCTCGGCTGGAATCGAGTGGAGGGGAGGCGGCGCCGCGGGGCTAATTATGCTCATCTTGGTGCGCCTCATCATTGAGGCATCCACTATATCCACGTCGCCGCTGCCCACGAGGAACTCCGCCACCTCCCTGGGGGATCCAATGGTGGCGCTTAGCCCAATTACCTGGGGCTGGGCTTCAATTAACCATTTGAGCACCTCGAGGGTTAGGGAGAGCTGGGTGCCCCTCTTGTCCTCCGCCAACTCATGAACCTCGTCCACTATTATCCAACGCACAGCCTTAATGTGCTCCCTCAGCCTCCTCCCCGTTAGAACTAATTGAAGGGTCTCAGGGGTCGTGATCAACATTTGAGGGGGAGTCTTGCTCTGCCTGCTCCTCTCGCTTTGATCCGTGTCCCCATGCCTAACCGCCACGCTTATCCCCAACTCATCGCCCCACCAGGATAATCTATCCAGTAAATCCCTATTAAGGGCCCTCAGGGGCGTAATATAGAGAATATTAATGCCGGGAAGAAGCATGCCCCGCTCCCGCGCATATAGGTACTGGGACAGCACGGGGAGAATGGCTGCCTCCGTCTTTCCGCTCCCAGTTGGGGAAATGATGAGGACGCTGCGCCCCCTCATTATTAGGGGAATGGCGCGGCGCTGAGGCTCAGTTAAGTCGATGATGCCCCGCTTCTCCATTAATTCGCGAACCATGGGATGCAGCAAACCCAGAACATCCCCCGCCCTCCCCTCCTCTACATCAACCATTGCCGGACAATAACGGCAACCCCCACTTTAAATACTTTAAGAAAATGAGCAACCCTAAGTATTACGAGCGAAATAACTAGCCCCTCATGGCTCCCCTAAAGGGGAGGGCGTTTATATTGGCCTCCTCCCCGCCCTAAAGGAGCGGGGTTCGCCCACCGTTTTGTCATGAGGACATTGAGGCGCGAATGCCAACCAAGGGGCCTATCCCCAGCGTTTTTTACTGTGAGCCGTAGATTATTAATTCCCCCCGCTCCATTCGGCACTTATGCAGCTCGATAAGGTAATTGAGTTAATGCTGAAACTAAGGAATGGGGGAGACAGGGAAACGGCGCGGAGGCTCCTATTCCTCCTGAGGGGAATCAAGGAAGTGACTCCCCAAACGCTAGAGGCACAGGCGCTCGCGGCCTCAATACTTGGGGATAAGGAGGAAATGGACTCCGTGGAGGCATCCCTAAACAGGATATGTGAGAAGAGGGATCCCGCCTGCCACTTGGCGCGGGCACTGGTGGAGAGGCTAATAGCTGAGGCAAACATTAACCAGGCGGAGCTAGCCCTCAACCACGTGGAGGAGGGGCTCCGCTCAGTAAGGAGGCTCCTGAGAAGCAGCGACGCGCCGCACGACTACTTAGAGGCGACGCGGGAATCCCTTGGCTCATTAATGAATAGGCTAAGAATTGAGGAGGCTCGGCTCCTGCTCCTCAGATCAATGCTGCTGCCGGAGATAGGGTTCGACAAGGTACTGGACGCCGATGCGGATGCCCAAGCGGCAGCGGAGGCATTCAGGGCCCTCGGCCTTACCGAGGACGCGGTAAGGAGCGAGTTATGGAGATTCAGACTAGGCGCGGTAAGGGGAGCCCTGAGCTACGAATCGGTGGAGGCGCTCCTCAAGGAGGCTAGAGGCACAGGCACTTACCGACTCGTCGCCGCCAATTACCTAGCCGCACGCGCGGTGGGAGGCATGGACGCAGATCCCGGGCTAGTGATGGAGGTGAGAATGGAGCCCAAGCTATCCGCGCCAACCCTTGGATTAATGGCGATCTTCGACGCAATTAATGAGGAGGAATTCAAGAAGGAACTGGCGCGGTACAGGGAGGAATTCATGCCTAGATTCGTGTCCCCCGCCATTAACCTATTAAGGGGTAAGTTAAGCGCGGCCGAGGCCATGGAGCAATGCAGTGAGGCCTCCCCCGACGAGGAGACCTGCAGGGAGTACGTGAAGCAAGCGGAGGAGGGCATTATTGGGGAGGAGCAATTACTATATGTGGCATTCATGCAGGACCCCATTGGGTCCCTAGGCTTCATAATGAGCGAGTGCCTGGGCGGCGAACTCGACATGGGGAGGGAGTACATACTTTACTGGGCATCCCCAAACACGAACAGCGCCATAAAGTGGAGACTATACAGCGACCTCCTGGAGAAGGCGGAGAATGGATGCAGCCTAGACGCAAAGAAGGCCATCAGCAAGATATTCTTCTACCTAATCTAAAGCAGCCAATAACCCACTCCATCCTATTACACCGACCTCCTCCCCGCCAAAGGGCGAGGCTTGTCGTTCGTTTTATCAAGCATTCCCTTCCCCGACCAGTAATTCCTGGAGAGCAGGAAGTAGCCGTGGTGTGGGGACGCCTCATCCGCAGGGACGGGGTAATTCATGCATCTAGTTCCTCCATTCTTTTCGCTTCCTTCCTCATTTCCCTAATGTATGGGGAGTTTCCCTCCCATTCATCCCTAGTTAAGGCGAAGAACTCTATGCCGGGCCTTAAGTACCTTGATAAAACTAACGGCAAACCTCGCCCCTTTAGGGGCGGGGCAAGGCTTAAAAACCTCTTACTATTCCTATTTAGGATGCCCTCTTCCGGTCAATTTTCAAAGAATGGGGGGCGGAGGCCGACTTCCCCCGCAATACCGGGAGAGGACATCAAAGAAATTAAACACAATAATAAGAGAACCATCGTGGTTCGCCTCCTACCAAACGGGTTCCAGGAAAGGAAGCTGAGGAGGTTAGCCGACATCTCCGCCAAGTTGTTTAACGAGATTAACTACGAGAGGAGGCAGCAATTCTTCCATGAGGGGAGAGTTGACTTCGAGGGAACGTGGGATAAATGCTACGAGAAGTATAAGGAAGAATTGGGGGTCAATGCACAAGCAATCATGCAGAAGAATAATGAGGCGTGGAACTCATTCTTCTCCCTATTGAGGCTGAGGAAGGAAAACAAACTACCACCTCACATGAAGCACATTGGCCCGCCGAAGTATTGGAAGGACAAGGAGACTGGAGGAAGGAAGCTCCTCCTAGTCATTAGGCAGGATAGGTACGTAGTGGATGAAGAGGAACTAGTCCTAAAGGACTTCCACCTAGAAATCATTTTTACGGGTAGGTTGAGGTGGCATGGGAAACAAGGTAGGCTAGAAATATACTATGATGAGACGAGGAATGCGTGGTATGCCTCCATCCCAGTGGAGGTTGGCGTTGAGAAAACTAAAACGGGAAGGAGGAGTAAGCATATCCTTCGCGGCGAAAGGAAGAGCATTCAAGTTAAATCGCCTAAGGGGAGCAAAATGGCTTCAATAGATCTAGGCATCAACGTCTTGGCGAGCGTTGTTATTAACGACGGCACTTGGCTTCTTTATAAGGGGGTTAGGACTAAGGAGGATTACTTCTACTTCGGGAAGAGGATAGCTGAGGTACAATCCTTGTCAGACAAGGCGAAGAACATTGAAGAATACGAGGCGTATGGGGAGTTGTCATAGACTGCATAGTGACTTGAGTGGTGCTTTAAATATCTTGAAGAAGGCCACTGGCATAGTGATCTCAGCAATAAAGAGGCATTTGTCGTTTATCGTGGATCATAATCGAGTAGCGCCCTTAATGGGGCGTAACCCTCTAGACCTCGGGGAGCCCTCGCCCTAAAGGCGGGGAGGAGGTCAGCCTTCTTTATAAATGCAGGCAATATGACTCCCCCTCATGAAACTAACGCGAATTAAGCAAATAGAGTTTTTGATTGGCTCTACCCTAGATGGGTAAGGTCTATATAATAGGCGCGGGTCCCGGGAGCCATGACTTGCTCACCATTAGGGCAATCAATACATTGGCCGTCTGCGACGTATTGATCGCTGGCGCCGCTACCTTAACGCCCAGCCTATCCTCATTTATTAGGGAGCACTACCCGAGGCTCAAGATAATAACGCTTGATAAACGACATAGGAAGGATGGGGATGAGTTGGCGATCAGGTACGCTCGGCTAGGCCTTAATGTGGCCCATCTAAAGAATGGGGACCCCGCCATATTTGGGGGGCTGGAGGATGAGGTAAGTAAATTAAGTAGCCTCGGCATAAGTTATGAGGTTGTGCCGGGAGTATCATCTATATCAGCCGCATGCGCCGCCCTAGGCATATTCCCCACATCGAAGAACAATGATTACATGGGATTCATCATAATCAATGGGCATGATGCGCCGCTGGATGCTCAGATAAAGGCGTTGAGGCTAGTGGGTCGAGGATTCATATTAATGCCCCGCAGCGATTACTTGACTGAGTTGTGTCGTGAATTTAAGTGCAAGGAGGTAGTGAACGTAGAGAGGGGGAAAGGCAGAACCCTTCGCCTCGTATTCGTCGAGCGCCCCACTGCATAGATCGGCGGGCATCAGCCTAGTGGTTCACGTCACTTCATCGGTGGGCTTTAGGAGTCATCACGGCCTCCACGAGTTTTGCATAGAATTTAATAGTTAACTCCAGGGACTTGATGTCCACATACTCGTTGGGTCCATGTATATTGCCGCCCCTCGGCCCAAAATCTATGGCATCAATGCCAAGGGGCGAGAAGTACCTACTGTCCGATGCCCCATTCATCTCAACCACCTGCGGAGCAACCCCTATCTTCCTCAATGCATCCATCGCCGCCTTAACTAGGTTAGAGGATTGCGAGGTGAACAGGTAGCCGCCGCCACCATGTAACTGAACCTCCGCCTCGAGATCGCCCAACTGCTCCTCAATTGCCCTCCGCACCTCCGCCTCATCATCGGTCATAGCCCTTATATCAAGCACCAATTCATGCGACTCGCCTCGCCGCCTATAGTAATTAGGAGTTGCATTAATGCCGTACTCGCTGGGGGCCTTCCCCCTGATCACTGGCCTAGTTAATGGAACCACGGCCTTAATCAGCGCCGTTAATCCCTCATCGACGGGAACAAAATCCCCAGTTGGATCCTCTATCACTACATTTCCCCAAACAATGGATGGAATCACATTGGTTTTAAGCCAAGAACCCCCCAACTCGCTTACGTGAGCATCATTAACCCTCACGAATTGGGACAACGCTATTAAGGGATGGGAATCAACGCCGGGCAAGAAATAAGCCGCATGATGGGGAGGCCTAACCTTATAGTCAAGCCTAAACTCAACTCGCCTAGTTACTCCCCTAATCATGGACGCAGCGCTCGGCACGCTTATGTACGCCTCAAATACTCCCCTCCTCCTATTAATTATAACCATGCCATTGCCATCCGCGTTCACAACCATTGCCGGCATCCTGGACTCCTCCGCTAAGCGATCCCTGATAAGCTTGGCTCCGCGTCCCCCCGCCTCCTCATCCATGGTTATCGCCAACATTATCGTTCCCTCCCCATCCCCAGCCTCCCCAAGCGCAGAGAGAATTGCAGCCACATTCCCCTTATCATCAAGTGCGCCCCTGCCGTACGCCTTTTCCCCCTCCACAGTGAGCTTCAGGGGGTCATGGCTCCACTCATCCCTATTAAAGGGAACCGTGTCTAGGTGAGCCATTAAGAGAAGCCTGGGCTCCCCTTCACCCCTATGGGCAAGCATGTGGTTAAGGCCCCCATCCCGAATCAATTCGCACGTGAAGCCCAGCGACTCGGCTTCCTCCCTAACTATGGTGAGGGCCGCCGCGTCCGGGTACTTCCCCTCCGCTGGATTTATCACTGTATCAATCTCAACTAGTTCCCTCAATAATTTAAGCGCATCCATAGTTATGAGGGGCAACGATGGATAAAAACATTACTCTAGTACGAGTAGACGCGCGTCCTCCAGAGGGGTTGTGAAGCTAATTGCCTAACTATCTCGAGAACCTTTTTCCCAACCTTCACATTATACTCGTAAGTGCCCTCTGCCGTGTCTATGGATATGGACATAACGCCGTCATTGGGATACCCGATTACCCTAACGAATCTATAGCTAGTCTCATAATCAGGCACGGAGTAATCTATGTTTGGTCTCCTAGATAATGTGTAGAACACTAGGAACGCCAAGACCCCCACGGACCCCAGGAGCGGTCCCTCCTCCATATATGCAGGCGGCGGCGTTGGTCCATGCATGAAGGCGTAGAGGATCACTGCATACGCCGATGCAGCTATCACGAGAATTAATCCAATCACTATGCTCATCAATAGCCGCCTCTTGAACCTCCTCTCCTCCGTTATGTCCTTCATCATGAATGACGATGATGAGAACACGAATAGGTAGAGCCTATCCTCAACCAGTCCCTCGAAGTAGACACTCATTAAAGGGGTTTTACGTGATTCCCTTTTTTATTTATTGTCGATAAATAAATGAGGCCTAGAGGCACTTAAGGGGGTCCCCCAGGTACTTTAATATGCGGCGCACGGTCCTTATATTGCTCCTAATGGTTCCCAGCCTACGCATGGCTTTATCCACATGAGGCTTAGTGAGGCCCCTCAGCTTCACCTCATTAACTATCTCCATGTAGCGCTTCTCCTCCAGCCTCAATGCATCGAGCTCCGCGCAGAGCCTCCTTGCATCCCCAAAATCCTCCCTAGGAGCCTCCCTTATTGGGTAACCCAGCAATCTCTCCTCCACTAATCTCAATCTCTCCTCCTCCTCATTAATGTGGCTTAGTATTGAGGCGTAATCTATTCCCCCCAGGTACTTACCATACTTGGTCGCTATGTAAGTGACCTCATCCTTATCCATGCCTAAACCACCTCTGAATCACTTTTTCACCAATGTAGTGCTCCATAACCACCTCCTCATTGTTATGAACCCTCACTATCGATTCCCTGACCCGCTCCTCCTCATTATCGACTTTCTCCTCCCCATCCTCTACCTGTGCGTAACGGGATGGATTATCCATGCTGCTCAGCTCTATGCCTAGGTTGCGGATCATGGATATCGCTGCATCCCTTGGAATTACTCCATCAATTGCGAGCCTGATTATCCTTCGCGCCAGGAGGGCCGCGCTTGACCTAGCCTTATGGTCAAGCAGTATTATATCGTTCCCCAGCCCCTTCTCCTGACGCAGAGACATAGGAGAGCCGCTGGGCCTAATTAAAAATAAGTAGTGGATAAAAAAGAAATATACAGCTCAGCAAAATTTTCTCCCCCTCATTCCTGGCCCCACTCCATGAATGATGTGATGGGTTGATTCTTGAGCGCCGCTATCAATGCATCGAGCGGGATGCCGGCCTCCATTATTGTCGCCGGCCTAACCACCACATTACCCTCCCCCGTCTCCTCAAGCTTCTCCGCCGGCATTACCCTCCACTTATCGCTGCCGTACTTGACCGCCACGTACGCGGATCCACTGGCTCTCCTCGCGAACTCCAGTAATTTTTGATACTTATCTTTCTCGATATAGATGGGGCCCTCCTTTGCCCTATACTTGACCTCTATCACCAAGATCTTTCCATTAATTGATGCAACTATGTCAGGCACATACCTCCTCCGCACTCCCCCACCGCTGGAGCAGCCGCGTAGAACCGCGAACCCCTCCTCCCAGAGGTGATTAGCTATCTTCCTCTCATATGAGGAGCCCTTGGCCTTGTGCGACACATCCCTAAAAACCAAGTCAAGGTTTTAAATTTGCCGTAATGGTTCCGGGAAGCAATTAGAACTCGAACTTGAGTTTACCGCCCATGAGTAACTTATAGAGAACCATTTGCTGCACTTCATTAGTGCCCTCCCCTATCTCCAGTATCTTTGCATCCCTATAAATCCTCTCGACCACGCTGTCCTTACTGTAGCCGTAGCCGCCATGTATTTGAACGGCGTCCTTAGCTATCTCAACAGCCGTGGGCCCCGAGTACAGCTTCGCCACGTGAGTCATGACTAGGAAATGGGGATCCATCGAGTCATATAGATACGCCGAGTAATATATTAAGGTCCTCATAGCCTCAAGCCTCTCGTACATTGAGGCTAACTTGAATTGCGTGACTTGATGCTCAATAATGGGCTTCCCAAACGCCTGTCTCTGCTTGGCCCAATTAATGGATTCCTCCACGGCTCTTTGACTGAGGCCTAACGCGACGGCCGATACTGCTGTTCTACCGACATCCAGGGTGTAATTTATGATGCTCCAACCATTATTGAGGCCGCCCACCACATCATCCTCCCCAGCCCTACAATCATTAATGAATACCTCGGCATCCCCTATGCCCCTCACCCCCATTAAATCAATTTGATTAGTCTCTATGCATTTGCTCCTCCGTATTAGGAACGCGGTCAACGCCTTATGCCGCTCCTCCCTGCTCCCGGTCCTGGCGAATATTAGGAAGTAATCGGCGTAGTGACCATTCGTGATCCACATCTTGTGCCCATTAATTGACCACTCGCCTCCAGATCTAGTGGCCGTCGTCTCCAGGGCCCCCGCATCGCTTCCGCAGCATGGCTCGCTGAGACCGAATGCGCCGATTAATTCCCCGCTAGCTACCTTGCTCAGTATCTCCCTCTGATGATCAGTGCCGAACCTGTAAATCGTGTGAGCGAAAAGCACGCCTAGCGCCTCGGTTAATAAGCCAAAGGACCCGCTTGATCTGGATAATTCCTCCAGCACAATCACGCCGGCCCTCAAATCATAACCTGGGCCCCCATACTCCTGCGGTATAGTTGGCGTCAGTATTCCCTGCTTTCCGGCATCTCGTATTAAGTCTCGTGGGTAATTATCTTGATCAATTAGTTTAGCTTCCTTCTCCACCCTGGTTTCCGCGAATTCACGAGTAACTTTCCTTATTAAATCATGTTCACTTGTAGTTATTCCCATATATGCTTTACTTAGTAAAGAATTAATAACTTTTACTTAAAGTATAAGATATAAATCGAAAAATCAATACGGCCTAGGCAATGAGGAGAGAAATAGTTGAAGATAATATAATTTTTATGAAACATTTCATGCGAATTACAACATGGGGGTTAAGGGGGCGAAAAGCCTCGCCCTTCAGGGCGGGGAGGAGGTCAGATTGGCTTTCTTTATTATTTGGCCTATTGTTTCAATTCTTTTGTAGATTCTGCTCTTTCTTTGGTTGGGTTGTTAGTGTTCCTCCAACTCCTTAGGATTTTTCTCTATATTAATTGGCCCAGGGAGGGGATCAGATGAGTGGAAAAAAATTAAAACCAAGGGGATTCATGAAAATGGGCCCCGGTAGTATAGCTCGGTCAAGTATGTGGGCCTTTCGAGCCTGCGACCCGGGTTCAAATCCCGGCCGGGGCATTGATTCCTCCTTTAATTGAAAATCAAGATAAGAAGTAATGATCCATATCGGAAGCATTATCCCTGATCTGATTAAGGTGTTTGCGCCAGGCAGGACCAGGCCAAGGAATAATCAACTATATGCGTTAGAGTGCATTGGCTCTATAAAAACATGGACGTGAACTACCTAGCCCTTGTAAGTGGATTCCCCTGTCTCGTGGGGGTTTCCTGCTTCTTGCGAATAATCCGAATTCGCTTCATCAGAGCCATTTCTAGTGTGGAGGAGTGTTAGGGAGGACTTGTATTTCATGGTAGTTCACCCTATAGCAAGGAGGGTTCGCGGCTTTCATCTTTTAACGACAGAGACCCCGCCCATAAGGGCGGAGCAGTTTACTCCTTTAAGGTTCATGTGGATGTTGGGGTAATTACTTGTTTTTGATGAAAATAGGGAAGATGTGGATTTAAGTTGGTTTTATTCGTTGCTTGCTTACTCTATTTTGCCTATTGCCTTTCTGATTTTCTTGCCGTTGGGAAGCTGGAAGAGGCCTATTACTATGCCTTTCCTTCCCCTCGGCTGCAGCACCCAAACCTTTAGGGGCTTTAGCTTGTACTTGTGTCCCTCATACTCGACCTCGTATTCCTTGCCCATGTATTCCTGAGTGTTTACGCCAGGCATTTTGGTCGAATAGATATTGGGGTCATGTGTTTATTAAGTAATCATGGGGGTATCATGGGCAATAAACGATAATTTAAACTCTTTTTACAGTTGTATATATGAACTATATTAATGATAATTGCACGTTTTCGGCACGAAACAGCCTTAAAAACAAATAATAAGCATACTCCTTCAGCGCATCAATATAACATATGCCGCTAAACGAAACCGAAAATCATTAACAATGACCACATAATAATACTCCCCGCTGATCCCAAAGATAATCGTGCTTCATGATCATCATAATTATGAAGCCATGGTGATCCCGCGCATTAAGATGGGGAGGACAAATACCAATTATAAATATGGTATCCAACGCTTATATTTCCTTTATTTGGGTAACTCTCTAGCCCCACTTGAATGGCATTCAGGTAAAGCGTATCGCCAATTAATCCCATCCTCCCCAACTCACTAACTGCATTGCTCAGTAAACCATTTAGATTAATTGAATAGGTTCCGCTCCATAATCCATGGTACCCATTAAATTCAGGAATGAAAATTATTAGGCTCCAACCACTCGCGCCGCCGGTATGCGGCAAGATGAAAACAGCGTAAGTCATATTGCCAGTAATCATGGTTTCATTGCTGAGTATTGAAGTTGGAACCGAAACATCCCCAGCATCAATCCAATACCGCTGGCTCTGCAGGCTCTCGTTGGCGAACATCCATAGCATTACCTCGACATCCCCGGAGCCCAGGTAAGTCGTGTTGGGATCCCTCGTGAGCCATATATCATACGAAAAATCATCTATGGTACCCAGATGCCGCCACAAGCTGTAATTAATCGTGACCCAGACATCCCCCAATTCAGATAGCTTAATCGGTAGCCTTAATGGGTTACATGTAGTTGTGCGTGAAGCGAACGGGAACCAATACTCCTCGCCATACATCAGACCCGGGTACCCAATAACATGTATCTCTGGATCTATGAGATTGACTTTGGTCAGCGTTTCATTCACTGTCACGCCCATATAGTTAAAGCTCATATTGACGAATCCCCCTCCAGATTTTAGATTCCATAGAAACGGCGAGGCAAGCAGCGTGGCGTTCCCCAGGTAAATCTCAGCCATGGAGTACCTGGACTGCTGTAAGTAGGAGCCCAGCAAAGAGAAACGAGTCTTTCCAGGCATCAAGTAAAGAATCGTTTCTCCGCCACCTGTATGAAATGAGGATAATAATAGATAAGCGATTGATAAGGCGATGACTACGAAGAGAAGAATAATCATTGCTTTACTGCCCATGGCAGTGTAGAAATAATTTTTATTAATAATTTTGCTCTCCTCTCCCCCAAAGATAAAGCGATCAAGGCTCGCTCCTCAAAGGGGGGATGGGATTCATTTCCCGTTAGTTTAGATGGGCTTCATCATGTCAGTATGGTTACTTTGGCTTTCTCGAATGATTTCTTGTTTAGCCTGTATACCTCGTCAATTAATTTGTTTCGGAATGATGCTGGCCCCATTGCGCCCTCCACCGCTGATTCAGCGGCCACCTCGAATGCGACTAATCCCTCTATTGCCGCCGTGAATGGATCCCGATTAACCGCCAGGAAGCTCGACATAACGGAGCCAAGCATGCATCCGCTTCCCGTCACTAATTGAAGCATGGGGGTTCCGTTCCTCACTTCGCCGCGTCTCCGTGCGTCTGAGACGTAATCCACGGGCCCCGTGGCCACTACAGTGACGCCGAATTCCCTCGCTACCTTATCCACGGCATCAATGCTGGCTCCGCCCAGGGAATCAACGCCTTTGATTTTCCCGGATTCCCCGGCGAGAGCCATTACCTCGCCGCCGTTTCCCTTCAATATGCTTATCTCCACCTCCCGCAGTAATTGCTTCGCGGTTTCCGTGCGGAGCCTAGATGCGCCGGCCCCCACTGGATCCAGCAGCACTGGGACCCCGTTCCTGTTGGCGGCTTTTCCCGCCTTAAGCATTGATTCGATCCATTGTTTATCGAGTGTCCCTATGTTTATGTATAGGGCCCCCGCCGCGGCGACTAGTTCCTCTACTTCCTCCACTGCGTGGGCCATTATTGGGGAGGCCCCTATTGCCAGCGTTATGTTGGCTGCATCATTCATGACCACGAAGTTCATCAAGTGATGTATTAACGGCCTTTGCTTCCGTATCTTTTCCAGGTCCTCCCAATAATTAATTGTATTCATTAACAATAACTCAATTAATCGCAAATATAAGCATTATTGCCTGCCTCAACGGGCCTGCATTCATTAATTAATGGAAAAATATTTAAGTAAGCACTATGGGATCTCCACATGATACCAGCAGCATCGCTGCTGAATTACGCCGTTAAGTACACGGTGGATGCATATTACTTACTCGTTAACTTCATTTCATACCTGCTTCAAACAACGGTATTCAAGGCCGACCCAACATTGGCCGCCCAGTACGGCCAGGCATTGACACTGTTGATATCGCTGACGGCTATATACATTATCCTAGCATTCGTGTCCTCCCTGAAGAAAATAATAGGAGTAATAATAGCTCTGGGTTGGGTCCTAGTCATAGCAGCCATGGTTCTCACCCTAGTTCATTAAATAAAGCAATCATTCCCTTTAATGGTGCGGGGGACTAGTCAGAAGTTTTATAGAGTCTAGGCGGGAACCCATGCACGTGATTAGGATAGCCAGTCGCGGTTCGCAATTATCGCTAATTCAAGTCAAGGCAGTAATTGAGGTCCTGAGGAACTTCATCAATGATGAGTTCGAGGTCAAGATAATTAAGACGCGGGGAGATGTAGATATTCATCGGCCCCTCTATGAGATGGGGGGTAAGGGGCTCTTTGAGGCCGAGGTTAATTTAGCCGTTCTACGCGGCGAGGCGGATATAGCAGTTCATAGCCTTAAGGATATACCGGCCCAGATCAGTGATGGACTTGAGCTAGCCATGGTTACGGAGAGACAGGATCCAAGGGATGCCGTTATATCGATTGAGGGGTACTCGCTGGACACATTGCCGAGAAGGGCGAGGATCGGCACATCCAGCCTACGGAGGCGAGGCTTCGCATTATCGGTTAGGAGTGATCTACGAGTAGAGCCTGTTAGGGGTAATGTCGACACTAGGCTCCGGAAATTAATGTCTCGGGAATTCGATGCATTGATAATGGCTGTCGCCGGCATTAATAGGATTAGGGTAAGCGATGTTAAGATAGTTCCAATACCTCCAAGCCAAATGCCTCCAGCGCCGGGCCAGGGAATAATTGGGGTAGTGGCTAGGAGCGATAGTTCATTAATACCAATCCTACATAGGGCGAGCCACAGGGAGACGGAGGTGGAGGCAATGGCGGAGAGGGCGTTCCTTGAGGAGGCGGGGGCGGGTTGCCATGTTCCGCTCGGCGGCGTTGCCTCCATTAATGATGGTGAATTAACCTTCACCGCTGGAGTAGTGGAGCCAAGCGGGGGCAACAGGATAATAATGACAGGCTCAGCGCCGCTTGATGAGGCCGTAGAGTTGGGGAGAAGAATGGCGAGGCTAGTGCTTGATGAGGCTAGGAGGCGGGGGCTAAATTTATATTGAGGCTGCCCCCTTTGAATTTATGCCTCAATCCTTGGAGGCCTCCATTAAGGAGGCCGTTAAGAAGATAATTAAGGAGGCAAGCATTGGTCCGGCCCTCGATGTTAAGGATGCCCTACGCAAGAGCCTCAATGTTGAGGTTAAGGAGGCCAGCAGGAATCAATTAAACGCGATACTTAAGAACGTGGAGTTAGCTCAATCAAGTGAAGCAGCGGTTTGCCAGGACACGGGTCTCCCCAATTTCTTCGTGAGGCTGGGCGATGATTTTCCAGTGCGAAGCAAATTAATCGATATATTGGGCAATGCTGTGAGTGAAGTGACGGCTGAGGTTCCCCTGAGGCCCAATACCGTTGATCCAATTGAGGAGCATAATCCTGGAAACAATACTGGGATACATATTCCCTGGCTAGATATTGAGTTGGTGCCTGGCGACTTTGCGGAGATAACTTATGTGCCGAAGGGGGGAGGCACTGAGCTTCCCAGCAGGGGATTCGTTATTCCGCCGGGCAATGCTTGGGAGAAGCTTCCAAAACTAGTCCTGGACGCAGTAGTCGAGGCGGGCCCCATTCCCTGTCCCCCAGTAATAGTTGGAGTTGGCATTGGGGGCACGGTTGAGATGGCCACTAAATTAGCCAAGAGGGCAGCGACGTTGAGGCCCGTTGGGTCACGTAACTCTAATGCTAAGGTGGCTGAGCTTGAGGATGAATTGCTTAAGGCAGTGAATAAGCTGGGCATTGGTCCGCATGGAACCGGCGGCTCAGTGACTGCGCTTGACGTGCATGTGGAGTATGGATATAGGCACCCAGCCACATTCGCCATAGGCATAGTCTTTAGTTGCTGGGCAACGAGGAGGAGCACTGTTCTAATTCACAGTGATGGCAAGTATGAATTCCTCCCGCACCCGAGGTGGTTCTAGGTGGAGCATAGGCTGAGGACCCCCATACCCGTGGAGGAAATAGAGAAGCTGAGGGTTGGGGACACCATTTACGTGAGCGGCATAATAGTGACGGCGAGGGACTCGGCTCACGTGAAGATGCTGGAGACTCTTAGGAGCGGTAAGCAGTTGCCCGTGGATCTCGGGGGCGGCGCGATTTATCACGCTGGTCCAGTGGCTATGAGGAGTGGAGACAAGTGGCGAATACTTAGCGCGGGCCCCACCACTAGCGCCAGGATGGAGGAATTCGAGGCCGAGGTAATTGAGAGGACGGGCGTGAGGCTAGTGATAGGTAAGGGAGGCATGGGCGATAAAACCGCGAACGCCATGAGGACCCATAAGGCGGCTTACGCCGTTTTCCCAGGAGGCGCCGGGGTCCTCGCTGCGCAATCAATTAAGGAGGTATTGGGGGTTCATTGGTTGGATGAGCTAGGCATGGCGGAGGCAATGTGGGTTCTCAGGGTGGAGGATTTTGGACCCATGACTGTGGCAATAGACTCCACCGGCAGCAATCTATATGCCGACTTGAGGGCTGCAGTGAGGCGGAATGAGGAGGCGGCCTTAAGGGAATTCAAGTGGAGGCCATGAAGCGTTAATTCCATCAGCGGCGCATCACTGGTCATGCATCCCATTGCGCAGCAATGCGCTGGCCAATAATTTGCTTACCCGAATTGGTTCCGGCTTCTTTCCCTCGCGTTGAAATCTATGTATCACTACCTTGATTGTGCCATAACTTAATCCCCGGGACCTAGCCCATAGAGTGCCGTGGGGAGTGGGAATAATCATGGGTCTCCCCAACTCATGGAGAAGCCTTAACCGCATTGGCGCATCCTGGAATAACTTGCTGATGGCGGTCGCCGCATCTCCCTTGATGTCTTCGAAGGATAGGCACATGACGGGCACCCCCAGGGACTCGTGGATCGCATCTAGGTCAATCACGTTGTACCAGGACACTATGCATCCATCAATCATCACCAAGTGGACATCGCTTCTCCCAAGCCTATTATATAGGTCAATTATTGATTGGGAAGCATCGAGTCCCCCCACCGTGGCGCTCCCCAGGGCGGCCCCATCAATAACCCAATCGCTTCTCATCACTACGCCAACCATGACGGACCGCGGCCTGGATAATGTGAAGCTCTCGGCCACGCCTAGGACTCGCACGGCCCTCTTGCTTATGAGCGATGAGTCCCTCACGCTTCGCTCACTTATTAGCGCTTCTGTGAATCATTATTAGGGCCACAATGTATGCTATGAATGCCGCGAGCAGTGCAATGGAGAGTATTGTGGCTAGGTTAGTTGCTGCCTCATTATTGCCGAACACTATGGCTATGGGTATCGGCAGTATTATCACGGCGCCCCCATAAGATGCTTGAGTCGATGTTGAGACTACGTAGATTAGTGGAGTAATTATTCCCAACAGTATTAGTGCGATGCCTATGTAGGCCAGCCTCATAGCTTAGCCACCACAGCCATCAATATGAAGGCCATCACGGCTATTATGGTTAGCACTATGGCCCACTTAATCATTGATTTATCGTTGCCTATGATTATGGGTATGGGCCCAATCAGTATCACGCCGCCAACCCTTGCCTCGCCCTCCCTTCGCGCGCTCATGACCATATCAATCACTATGAGGAGGGTCCCCACTATTACCAGCATCATTGATGCCAGGAGCACCGCCTCGGCTTGAGCCATGGCTTGTTTCCCTCATTTACCGTATTAAAACCTTTTTCCAGGGGAATCTAGTCGCATTTTTATTGGAATTGCCTCCTCGCCCCGGGAACCGTTAGGTCCAGGCTTGGCGTCCAGTTTCCAGGGGGCTTAATGTTTTTAAATGGCTGGGGACAGCGGGTAACATGGATAAGGAGACAACGGAGGCATTAATTGTTGCCGTGGTGGCCGTCGTGTTTCTGATCGCAATGATTGGCTTCGCCTACTTGGGCTTCAAGGGCGCCTACTTGGCTTATAAGAATGGTTACCCAAATCATTATTATCGCGATGCATTAATTAGCGCCGGCATTTCGCTTCTATTCATTATTGGATTAGGGTACTGGGCATTCACTGTGGTCAGGAGGAGTCGAGGCAGCGGTAAGGCTTAAATAGGGCATTCCCCTCTATTCCTAAATGGATGGCTTATACAGGCTTCTATACATAACTAAGGGCTTGATCCTAAGGAGGCCGCTTGCCTTATGCGATATTGGGGATGCCGATGGACTCACGAGCGCCGCCATATTCCTCAGGAAGAAGCCGGAGGGCATAGTCATATTCGCGGCCCCAAGGGATGTCCAGTCATCCAAATTACTGCGATCAATTAATTGGTACTTCGTGGCTGATCTTCCTTGCCCCGGTAAGGCATTCATAAGGGCGGATCACCATAGAACCAATAAGCCCTGCGCAGTTCATGAGTTTTATGACATTGAGGCGCCGTGCTCCGCATTAATGGCAATGAAGGCGCTTGGGCTGGAGGGCGATAAGATAACCAATGAATTAGTTAATGTGGCCATCCAGACGGATACGGCATCCATATCAACCAAGGAGGCGGAGATCGTTGATTTAGCCGTGAAGGGAAGCAATTACATGGGGCGGCTATACCTTGCCCGCCTCCTCTCCAGGAGCGGGGTCGAGGGCTTAATGAGGGATGAGAGGGCCCAGGCATGGATTGGGAAGGCGATGGAAATGAAGGAGAAAATGCTAAAGATAGCTGACTCAATACCGATAAGGGAGGTACTAACCATTTACTTCCCCAGGAGCGAGGGCATATCGTACCGTCAATTAACGATTGAGCTGCAGCACAGGGGCGCAGTGTTCGTCAATGTCCTGGTGAGGCTTGGGAGGAACAGGTATAGATTGTACTGCGGCGCTAATAGGGACTCTAAGTATGACTGCACCCAGGTAGCCACTAAGTTAGGCGGCGGTGGACACAAGTTCGCCAGCGGCGCGGAGATAAGGTCGCCGCTCCTGAAGCCTGAGGCCGCAGTCGAAGCCTTTAAGCAGGTCCTCGAGGCATACCTGGGTTCACGCGTTGATTTAATAGTCATGGAGCGGAGCCAGCCCTAAAACCAGCTCCTCCAAGCAATTCCTTAATCGGTCAGGGACTGGATCCATAGCTCCAGCTCCGAGAGATCCATTCGCCTCCTACCCCCGCCCTCCTCAACCCAGGCCTCCCTCAACGCGACTAGGTCCCCCCGCCGCTCCCCAATTATCCTTAGGACCGGCCGCTCCTCATCGGTCTCCTCCATGCCCATGGCTTCCCCCCTAGATGGTGGACTGAATATTATCTCCACGCGGAGCCCATCCTCAACTATGGAGTACGCCGGATCAGCGGCCTCCAGCTCCCTTAGTCTCTTGTACGGTATCTCCATTGTCTCCATCGCCTCGCTAATGAGCGCTGGGTTAAACTTGTTTCCATCATTATAGGACGCCTTTCGAGAGGACGCGGGCGGCGGTTATTAATCCATGCCACACGGGGGCCGTCGGCGGTGCATAGCTTAGGTCGGCGAAGAAGACGTCCTCTATGGTGGCTGATCTCCAGATCAGGGCGGCGGCGGTATCGATATAGCCGGCCACCACCTTCTCGCTTCCAATGACCTGAACCCCCAGCACCCTATGAGTCGATTCATCCGCCACCATCTTAATGGTTAACTTAGTGCCGCCTGGATAATAGTGGGCAGTGGTTCTGGAGTTTATGGTTGCCGACACCGCCTTGAATCCCTCAGCCTTGGCCTGCTCCTCCGTGAGGCCCGTCCTAGCGACGTATAGGTTGAAGACCTTAGTTATTGCCGTCCCCAGGGCGCCGGGGAACTTTAGGGTTCTTCCCTTAGCGGCATTAGCCCCAGCGACCTGCCCCATCTTATTCGCGGGCGGCGCCAATGCTATGTAGGTTCTCCTCCCAGTGACGGCGTTCCAGGTCTCCACGGCGTCCCCAGCCGCGTAAATGCCCTCCACGCTGGTCTCCATGTACTCATTAACATCTATTGCCCCTGAATTGGTCAGCCTTATGCCGGCTTTCCCAGCTATCTCGGCGTCTGGCCTAACGCCCACGGCTAGGATGACTCGCTCCGCATCATAGGTGCCCGTCTCCGTCACCACGCTCCTCACTGATTCGCTTCCCCTCAGCTCCACGACTTTATCCCCCAGGTGCAGCTCTACCCCATTTCTCCGGAGCTCCTCATGAATTAATTGAGCCATGTCGTTATCAAAGGTTGTTGGGAATACGTGGCTAGCCATCTCAAACACGGCGACGCGCTTGCCTAGGCTCCTCACGGCTTCAGCCATCTCTAGCCCAATATAGCCGCCCCCAACCACCGCAATGGTGCTCGCCTTCTCCACTTCCTGCTTGAGGATCGGCGCCTCATGGGGTAACCTAATGCTTAATACTCCCCTCAGCTCTGTTCCAGGCATTCTGGGGATGATGGGTCTCGCCCCCGTCGCTATTATTAACTTGTCCCACGCCATGCTGGACTCGCCGCTGGGTCCCTTTATGTTGATGGTTCTCTTATCCACATCTATCGATGTTGCCTCCGTATTGGTTAGGACATTTATGTTCCGGTCCTTAGCGAATTCCTCCGGCTTATACACGGCTAGGTCCTCCGCATTCTTAACGGCCCCCTCAACATAGTACGGGATACCGCATGGGGCGTGGGTTATGAATAGTCCCTTATCTATCATTGTTATCTCGGCATCAGGCCTAAGTTTCCTAGCCCTCGCCGCGGCGGATGCCCCAGCCGCTCCAGCCCCTATTATCACTATTTTCTCCGGCATGCCTACTCCCCTCTCCATGCTTTTAAAAGGCTTTACGTGCCCCGCCTCCCCGGGGAATCAGTGCTCTCGGGGACCTGTATCGATCTTTATTAAGTGATTAAGCTTTGATTTAAGCATGAAGGCGCTGGTCTTCGATAAGAGCGGCCTAGATAATTTAAGGGTGGCCGAGGTCCAGGCCCCGGAGCCGGGTCCACATGATGTATTGATTAGGGTTAAGTTGGCTGGGGTTAATCCAATTGATTACTTCGCGGTTCAATACTTGCCCGTGAAGCCCATGCCGCACATACCGGGGGCGGAGATTTACGGCGAAGTCGCTAAAGTGGGGAGCCACGTCAAGGGCATTGGGGTCGGGGACTCCGTCGTAGTCTATAATAGGGTATTTGATGGTTCCTGCGACATGTGCCTAGAGGGGAGGGAAATGCTGTGTAGAAGCGGCGGAATAATGGGCGTTGTAACTAATGGTGGCTTCGCCGAGTACATGTTGGCCCCCGAGAAGAACGTGATGAGGGTGGATCTAACCCCGGAACTCGCTGCATCCCTACCGGTATCGGCGTTAACATCATACCACGCATTAAGGGAGGCCGGGGTTAAGCCCATGGATTACGTCGTGGTCTTCGGCGCCTCCGGAAACACGGGGCAATTCGCGGTTCAATTAGCTAAGAAGATGGGGGCAAGGGTAATAGCTGTCACATCAAAGGCTTGGGTAAGGGAATTCGCCGATCACGTGGTTAATTATGGGGAGGCGCAGGAGAAGGTGAAGGAATTAACGGGCGGTCGAATGGCTGACGCGGTCATAAACTCCGTGGGGAGCGCGCAATGGGACGCCGGCCTCAAGGTTCTAGGCGTTGGGGGTAGGTTAGTGTTTTTCGGCGGCCTCACGGGTTCACAGGTGAATCTAGACTTGGCATCCGTTTATGGAAGGCACCAGAGAATAATAGGCACAACAGGGGGAACACGGAGGGAGCTCATGGAGTTAAGGGAGCTCTGCAGGGATTGTAGAGTCAAGACATGGAGGACGTATTCCCTGGATGATGGGGGAGAGGCAGTGTCATCAGTGCTTAGGGAGAGGGATGGCCGCATATTCATAAGGCCCTAGTCCTTACGCATGGATTTCGGATCAGCCTTTACCCCATCATTCGGTCGGCCCTAATTCCCTTTCACATTTATGGCAAAGTAATCCACGCCGGCCCCCTCCTATACACTACCCCGAACCTGGGATCATCTGGATCCATGCATCCGCGACGTAATCATCACAATCCCGAACCCCAGCCGCCTCTAATATTGATATGAGGTCTCGGTTCCTATGATTCAGGAACTCCTAGGAACATTTAAACCAATTCAATAGCTCACTTGCTTCTGCCCTCCTCCTTACCATTAATGGCGAGGGTTCCCCAAGGTCTAGAGCGTTACCCCCTATGGGCCTAATCGCTACATAATTTATTTTCATTTGGTTTTAATGGGCATGTATGGGGATGAGGACTCTCAAGCATGTACTTAGCAGGAGCGTTAATCAGCGAATTGGAAGAAGCGGGTATTAATGTACTTTTAGGATTGGGGCTGTTGATAAAACTAACGGCAAACCTCGCCCCTTCAGGGCGGGGAGGAGGTCAGTAACTTTTGCTTTGATCGATATCTGGGCACAAGGCGCGATAAAAATAACGATAAAACTCCGCCTCTTCCAGAAGCCGGGAGATAACGACTCTTATCTATATCTTTAGTGAAATATTTTATTAACATAGATATATCTATATTTTATAAATATAAATATATTAATTATTATTTCAACAAAGAATTTTAAAAAATGGTTAATTCCAGCATTTATGGGAACAAATGTAGGAAGCTTCGATGATATGCCGCTGAGGAAACTGGGTAAATACTTCTGGCTTGCTTGGTTCACGGCATCGATGGGTCAATTCGTGGATGCATATGATACATTAATTATAGGTGCAGCTCTAATCTACTTGATCCCCCTTTGGCACTTAACCGCCAGCCAAACGGGTTTGCTGGCTTCCTCGGCATTCATAGGTGTGGCGATCGGTGCGCCGACCTTTGGAGCATTCGCCGATAGGATAGGCAGAAGATATCTCTATATTTGGGACTTAATATTCCTGGTGATATTCGGCTTCCTCAGCGCATTTGTTACGAACTTCGTGGAGCTCTATATACTTAGGCTCCTCATAGGCATTGGGGTCGGCGGCGATTACGCCCTATCCCCAACAATGGTGGCTGAGTATGCCCCCGCGAAGAGGAGGGGCTTTGCCTTGGCTTCCATGAATAGCTTCTGGGGCATTGGATCAGTTATAGGCTTCCTATCCGCATTCGCATTCGCAGTGGCTTACTCCGGCAACCCGAACTTGGCGTGGAGGGTAATGCTTGGAAGCGAGGCCATTTGGGGCTTAGTAATCATTGTGCTTAGGATGGGGATATTGGAGAGCCCAAGGTGGGCCGCCATTCAGGAAAGCCTTGGACGAAAAATGAAGGAGACCCATGATGATGTGGTTAAGAAAATGACTGGCGGTTCCTCCGCAACCATTGATCCAGGCAAGTCGGGGAAGCCATCCATTAGGGCGCTTTTCGAGGGCAACATGTGGAAGACGACGCTCTTCATTTGGGTGTGGTGGCCAGTGGCCGATATAGCTTTCTATGGCGCAAACCTATACACGCCGTACATAACTAAGGGGCTTGGGTTAACCACGCCTCAATTATCGTTGTTGGCATCGGCGTTGTACTGGGTAATAGCGTTATTTGGGTACTACACGGCTGCAGTGGCTTACGATAAGTGGGGCAGGAGACTAATGGTGATAGTTGGTTCCTTAATGATGGGGATAGATATGATTGCTGGCCTAGCCCTGTACTACATGGGCTTCTTCAGGGGAAGCCTAGCGTTCCCATTAATAATGTTCCTGTTCACCGTTTACTACTACTTCATGAACTTTGGTCCAGGGCCGTACACGGTGGCGCTGGCTGAGCTGTGGCCAACAAGGGTTAGGGCGACGGGGCATGGATTGGCGGCAACGTTCTCCAGGCTGGGGGCCGCGGCCAGCACCTACGTGTTGCCGGTGTTAGTTAAGCAGATCGGGTACGGCGGAGCATTTGCTCTTCTAGGAGGCGCCATATTATTCGTCGCGTTATGGTCGTTCCTATTAATGCCTGAAACAAAGGAATTAACCCCAACCCAAATAGAGAACAAGCTCACTGGAGCAAGTTAACGGAACAATTCAAAAATCGATGTCTTAAAACAAACGGAAAACCTCGCCTCTCTGAGGCGGGGTATTTTTTAACTCAAAGCTGCTATTTCTCTTTGAGGTGCTCTCCTCTGGTCAACTTAATGGGAATGAGGAGTGGGAGCCGATCTCTCCCGCAATGCCAAGAGGGCATCCGCGAAGCCGGCAACCGAGTAGCACCCACGAAAGGGGCGTAACCCCCGAGACCTCGGGAAACCCTTCAAGGCGGGGAGGAGGTCAGTTGAACAATTCAAAAATCTATGTCTTATCGTGTTGATATCTATTTTAATCAACTCATGCCGCTCACAAACCCTAAGAATAACCCCAGGATGATATTGGAGAGACCTAGCGAAACCTATGGTGCGGGGGGTGGGATTTGAACCCACGCAGGCCTACGCCAACGGATCTTGAGACCACAAATATGTAACGGGCATGGCTTGGTGGCTTACGGTATCAACGTAACAAATGCAGTTGTTGCTGTAGCTGGTTATGTGAACGTCTGAAGCCACCACCACACCTGTTACGGCTTTTTGTTCAATTAAGCTCAACTTCATCAACCCATTAGAGGCACACGCGTTAAAAATATTTTGCTTAAAAACTCGCATTCCACTTTTCAATTCAACATTTCGGTTTCGCATTACAAACGAAAAACCATGTAAAGGAAAAGTTGAAAAATTTAAAAATTTTTATTTTTAAAAAATAAAATGAAAGTCATGTGGTGTTGCATATCTTATCCATGAAGGGTTTTAGGAAAATTAAAAATTCAGTTGGAGGCTTTAGCCCTGGTAGAGGGGTGTTTAAAGATCCATGCTGTATGTGCTATGATTGCACCTAATATTACTCTATGATGCATGGGTTTGAGGTCCCTGACCTCTATCCCGAACAGCATCTTGGACTCGACGAAGCTTGAGAAGGTTAAGTTTATAGTTGGGTCTTCTGGAGATGGTTTTACTCCATGGGTTGTGTTTAACCACTATTTAGTGCAGCCATACGGCATAGAGAAACAGGTAAGCGATATGGATGACTCGCAGGTAAAAGTAGTGGGGAAAGATCCGGATGCAATTGCCCTATACGCCCTGCTCAAGAACGCCCGCAGCAAGGACAAAGTCCTGGCAGTGCTGTATGCGAAGTCGCCGCTGATACCGGGCACGCCCAGGGAGTTCCTGGGCTCGCAAAAGAACACATACACCGTGGACAAGGCTAAGAGGTTTGGCTACGCAATCCCCCTAGCCAAGCTCGTGCGAGTCTTCCTGGGAGGCGGGGAAGAAGAACCCGCTGGGCCCGCGGATGAACCGAGCGGCGATGGCGAATTCCATGGGGCTTTGCAATTGTAAAAATCCATGATGGGGTTTTGCAACCACTGTATGGTTACACCACTACACCACTACACCACCTGTTTTTCTCTCAGAAAAACAGACAGCCCACACCCAGAGTTCAAGAAAAATTGAACTAATGTGAACAAAAGAGCTGAATGAGCGTAAATAAGGGATTGAACGAAAGTTTTTTTTCAGGCAGAATTTCTCTCTCAAAAAACCCGGTGGTGTAGATGGTGTAGTGGTGTAACCTTGCCCCTTTATGTATGTATAACCCCCGATACTGGGAACGTACCCGGGGCCGGGGAATGGCGGGCGGATTACCCCCGGCGGAACATAACAATATTTGGGTCAGATATATTTCAGATATGGGTTGGGATAAAAGCATTTCGTTCGAGAACGCCTTAACGATTATAACGAAGAAAATGAGGGCGTGCGAGGCGAGGAAGATGCGTTGCTATGGCTATAGCGCCATCCTCCTCATACAGCTGTTAAATGGGGCTAGGGTCAGTGAAACAGTGAGGGGGATTAAGGAATGGGCAAACACGGAAAACACTGTCATAGAGGTTTTAGTGAGCAAGAAGCGGAGAAAAACATCACTAGAAAGATAATTATCCCGAAAAACCTCGAAGCTGAACAGGGAGTTAATCCTTCAAATAATTGATGACGAAAAGAAAATGATTAACAGGACTAAACGTTTTGCCAAGCAGGAACTAGGGCTTAACACGCACAGTCTTCGATATGACTTCATCAACCACATGGCGAAAATCGTTGGGGCTGACGCCGTGGCGAAATACATACGCCATTCTTCCCTGGACATGCTCCAGCATTACATCAGGCAAAGCGAGAGCGATGAAGTTCTTGCGCGGGCAATAAACGACCTATTTTAGCTTGAGTGTTTTGCCATGGCGTATTAATCCATGGCGAGCCCGGGTTTTCCCTCGAATATCGCATTAGCAAAAAGCACGACGGCGAGGAGGTTAGCATCCAATTGCTCTACCTCCCTGGCCGAGATTTCTCGCCTGAGAAATACGCCGTTGTCGAGTTGCGTTGCTTGCGCCTGCAAACTTTCCTCTTTAATACTAGCTAAACTAGCTAACAGGATCTATATCTATTTACTTTTTGATAAATTTGGTTTTGTTTTTCCTCCTCTATATCTGCCGTGTATATTAATGGTAAATCTTTTATTTTTGCTCTGACGCGCTTGGGCGGGACTGAGAGGGCTGTCCTGCGCTGCCTGGCTGCAGGTTAAGCCAGTCATAGCACCTCCTCAATGCTAAGCCTAACGTTCTCAGGATGACAAATGTATCTCTTAATATCATTCATAAACCTCTCTGCATGCTCCCTAGTGGCAAACCCATCGGCAAGCACATCCGTGTGCCCGTATTCATCGGTGATTAGTACCCTGTACGTCACGGCGGTTCCACCTCGCGTGTTAGCCATGGACCTAATCAATTGCTCGAAATTATCCAGGAGTTCCTTGCCCTGTCCACTATGCACGAGCGCACGATCGATATCCTCCTGTGTGTCGAGACACACGATCATCTTCCCATCCTCATCGGTTAGGCACGGCATAATTAAAAATACGAACAGTGGTTTTAAACCTTACTAAGTGAGCGGAAAGCCTCGCCCTAAAGGCGGGGAAGAGGTCATTAAGTGGCAACCGCAACCAAATCGGCACACGCATTGGACACGTACGCCGTCCCGCCGGCAATGCTCGACAGCGAGAGCGCATCGATGAATCGGGAAGCCCCGTCCGTTAGGGCGGGATAGTTAACTATTAACCTGTGGGCATGTTGCTAGCCTTGCCCACCCCCAGTGGAGGGGGATGCCTCGCATAGCTGGGCTGTGTTTGGGCATCTGCCTCCCCGTCGAGCCCCCAGCCCGTGCTCCCCGGCGCCGGCGGAGCCACTGAGTTCAGGCACAGTCCCGGTTGGCTAGCAGTTGCGCAGTTTTCACCTGTTTTTCTGTTTTCCACCATATTTTCGCCTCTCGCTCGGAGCATATTGGTCGCCGGTTGGCTGTGTGTATACAGGCTATGTGAACATGTGGTACTGTACCACATGAGTGTACCACATGTTGGTTCAGGCGCGTTATCCCGGTCGGGGCCTAATGAACCGAAAAACGCGGTGTAATACCAATACCATTGCTCCAGCCCCATTGCGCAGATGTCCTCCAGTCGTTCTCCTCCTCATTCCCCCCATGGTATAACACCATTGCTCCAGCCCACGTAAAAATCCATTGTACAGCACCTATACAGCACGTACTGTACAATTGGTTTATGATGCTATGCATGGTGTGGCACCGTTGGTGTAACACCATCATGATAGTGTTGGTTTTTTAGCTTGTTTCTCTCGGTGTTGGGGCAGAGCCATCATGAGACATAGTGAAATGGCATCCATCGTTATCCCCATGGCATCTTGGTTCTGGATAGCCTTATTTAATAAAGGTTAGCTAAAAGAAAGTGATCCCATTATGAAAAAGCTAACCTTATGTGGATAAGATTAGGCAAAGTTTTAAAATTGTTCTTTTTTTAAAAACGGCAAAAACATATATCCAACTTTTCAACAACTCGATGTTTCGGCTCACACTGAACGCTTAAAAACAAGAAACACAGCATTATGTTAATGTACTCCTCCAACCCATACCCCTCCAACCCGTCTAATAGGAATCCATGGAGGATTCTAGCAATCGTGTTCATAATCCTATTCGCATTCGCATTAGCAATGTGGATTTATACGACACAATCAGATACGGCCAAGATAAATTACTGCCAGTCCCAATATAATAACCTCCAGAGCCAATACCACTCGCTTCAGTCCCAATATAATAACCTAAGTAACAACTACACGACGCTTAAGAGCCAATATAACAACCTGCAAAGCCAGTATAATTCGCTACAAAGCCAATACACAAACCTAGAGTCAAACTACACAACCCTGAAGAACCAATATAACACACTGCAGAGCCAATACCAAGCACTGCAATCACAATACAGCTCGTTGCAGAGCCAATACCAAGCACTGCAATCACAATACAGCTCGTTGCAGAGCCAATACCACTCGCTTCAGTCCCAATATAGCACCTTAAGTAACAACTACACGGCACTTAAGAGCCAATACGCCACCTTAAAGGAGAATCTAACAACGCTGAATTCATCAGTTACAAGCCTATTATATGCGCTTTACTCCCTTGGGACTGGAAGCAGTCATGCTGTGTTGAGTCCAGGCTACTTTTATTACATGTACTCTGTCGTGCCCAGTGGCCTCACCGGCGCTATCAACATTACCATGTACTCCACAAATCCACTACGACTCTATGTCTTTAGTCCAAGCGAGTTCATAGAATGGGTACAGAATGCAGGTTCCCCATCCTCATACATATACTACCAAAATGGGGACTACGTTAACTACACCCTCTATGAAGGACCGGGGCTATACTTCATAGTCATTTATAACCCAACAAACAGCGATGTATTATACTCCCTCACAGTAACAACGACATATGGAGCAAGCTAGCTGCTTTTTGCTCATTTCACCTATAACACAATCTATCATGTTACAAGCCTCAGACGTTTGAATTGCTCAAACTGCCTTAACCAAGTCGGGCGCAGGATCCCCTCGGATTCACATTCATCGATCGGCTCAAGGCAACAGAGCCAGATAAACAAGAATAGGGCTTTTAGGCAAAAGGAGCGATATACTGATTATGAAACTTGACTTGAGGCCTGGGGAGCGCGTCATATGGGAAAATGGGCCGCTTCAGAATAAGGAGTGGTGGCTGGTATTGCTCATGAGTTTCGCCATGTTTCTCACCGGTTTCTCGTCCCCCCTATCGTATTTGGTCTAATACTCCTGATGCTTTTTATATTCGACTTGATATGGGGGCTGTTTGGTCACAGCTATGTCGTGACTAACATGAGGGCTATGAAGCTGAATAGGCGCGGAATTATGACTGAGGTTGACTTGAAAGCGCCTGGCTTGACAGTTTACCTCATGCCAAATGAACGTAAACCAACGTGGTGGTATTGGTTGTATGGGGGCGATGAGGAGGATGAGGATCCGCGGCAGAGGAGGAAGAGGAGAGCCACTAAGATTAGACGGATGTCTTATGTTAGGCTCTGGTTCGTCGTGGATGGTGACTTGCGGCTGAACATCTACGTAGGAGATGCCGCCGAAGGGGTGGCTACAAGGCTCGCAGTCATGGGCATTAAGGTAGTGAGACATCCTGTTGTTTAGGGGGATTAAGCTTCCGCTGGAGCGTATAGGGGATGTGTATTATAGTTTATTAGTTTAGGGCAAAAACTTTTCTTTTTCAAATAAGAATAACACCTCATTACGGCCGACGTAGAGAATGGAGGCATTATGGATCACGAATGACCAATATACTCAACGCCGCTCAGGAAATCGGAAAGCATGACCGCTAACTCACTCATTCTTCAACACCTTGAACCTCAGCAGGTATTCGTTTACTCAGCCTCAACCGATTCACTAACAGTGAATACTTTAACATCCACCCGGCTAGACAGGTCGCCCATGTACAGGAACCAGGGGGTTGAGAGGATGTGGGCCAGGGTAAGATCGATGTGGCGCCGGATGATGTATTAAGGACGATAAGGGCGGGCGTGGGTATTTCTGCAGGTTCATAGAGGTAGCATGTAGTGTGGTCGATAAATAAGGTATTCATAGGGTTAGTTTTTTTATTTCCCTTGTTTTTACCTCTTTATGCTTGTTGATGGTATTGTTGATGTGGTTCATGCCTTCAAGGTCTTTATTGACGAGGCGTCTGGCCTATTGGATAGGCTCGGCGGCTTAACTAACCTAACTATTGTTCCTATGCTCTTCACGCCTCGTAGGTACATTGATTACTCATCGATTGACTCCATCTATGCCGTTATCAAGGGTTTGGGTGGGGTTAATGGTTTGGGCGTTGTTTTGGATTCGCTTGGTGGTGATGCTGATGAGGCTTATTTATTGGGTAGGTACCTGCAGCGCATTGCCGGTTCCAAACTGGTAACCTTCGTGCCCAGGTTTGCCAAGAGTGCTGCCATGATGATTGCATGCTCATCCGACGAAATAGTCATGACGCCCATTGCCGAGCTAGGGCCCATAGACCCAGTCCTTAGGGAGCCTAAGACAGGTAGGTACATACCACTACAATCAATACTCGAACTACTCACAATGCTCAGTAGTAAGGAGTTGCCGAAGAATCTAGTCGCCGAGATACTCAATAGGTTGCCTATTATCGAGCTTGGTGACTTCAAGAGGGCTGTTGAGCACAATGTTGAATTGTGCACAAAACTTCTTAGGAATAGGATGTTTAGGGGTGAGCCCGAGAGGGCTGAGAGGGTTGCAAGGGCTTTGGTTGGTTTTAAGCAGCATAGTGCGGCTATCACGCTTGGGGATGCCGAGGAGGTTGGCCTAGTCGTTAGTGAGGCGAGGGGTGAGTTGAGCGATATTCTCTGGAGCCTTTACAACACATTCATGAGTAATGTGGTTGAGGTCGAGGAGTTGACGCCGGATTCGGAGGACGTCGAGTTCAGGCTTGGTAAGGGAGTGGTCGTAGCCACAGTATCCGGGACAATACTGCACGATTTAGTGATGAGGAGGGGAGGTGAGGAGGAACAAGGCACAGGCGGTGGAGATGCATAGTCAGTGTAACTGCATAATGATAATAAGGACATGCAACGAGGAGCTAATCAAGGAGGCAATTAGGCTAGGAGCCAATGAGGCAAACTGCGAAGGCAATAAACTAATAGTAACATGGAGTAGGGAGGAGGAACCACCATGCAGCCTAAAATGCCTGGCGATGCAGACAATGGGTGAGATAATTAGGAAGGCATAATTCGTAACCCGTGATTCTCATGCAATACTTAAATAATTCATTGTACTCTGTACTAGGGTGTCTTAACTTGAGTGGTTCGTCTGAGACTCCGTTGTCAGTCGATAGGGTTAGGGGGATTATTGATGGATTTATTAGTAAGGGGGTTGCCTATGTGGTTGGGCTTTACTCATACCTTTGTAGTCCCGAGACAAGTATTATATCAACTCTTGAACCAGCCTTTGGGAGGACGGTTGCTGAGAAGGTAAGTTCAGAAATTACTGAAGCATTTAAGGGTATAAGCCTATACACTACAGTGAAGATTGGAGATTCAAATGTAGACTTAATAGATTATCTTCGGAAGTACATACTTAATGAACACGCATATCAAGGTTTACTTGAGGAGATTGGGAAGCGCTTTAACTCAATGTCTAATGATGAGAGGAAGATACTCTCGATTGCTTCCGCCATAATCAATTCAGTTAAGGATAAGGATTACCCAGCACTCTACGTTAGGAAGGATGAGTATGGTTTATCTGTGGATTCTACGGATTATGAGTACTTCTCCGACGTGGCCTCATCAATTCTAGGCTTCGAAATCAATTTTAGACCTCTCTTCTACAAGTACCTCTTAGGCTTCAGATGCGATCAAGAATCACGTAGGCATATCCATTATTCGCTAAGGATATACCCATTTGCTGAGCCATACATTGAGAGGTTGGCGTCTGAGGCTAGGAATTACGTTAAGATTCCTGATAAGAGTGAGGTTGAGGGGAGGCTGAGTGAGCTTTATAGGAGTGGTGATTTCCTAAAGCTATCCCTAATCTTCCACGTATCGGCTCCCTATGATAATTGGTGGATATTGAGGTTTCTAATGCACTTTAGTGGTGTACCGGATGAACGCATGCTCTGTAATAGTGCTGTGATTGAGGGTATATACATTAATTGCTTCGTAAACCCACTCGTTTATGGCTATGTTAAAGAAACTATAAAGGTGCTTCGTAACAAGGCCTTAGGCGAATTGATGAGGACGTTTAAGGGTATCTTTGAGAAGGCTGGGTATAACTCCCTTTGCGTGGATAATTGCTGCGCATTTACTAAGGATTCGGCAAGACCAGTCTATATGTGCTTCTCACCATGGCCTGATCCTAATGTCAGTAGTGAGGCATCGTTTAGGTGCACTGTACCTGGGTGTGTTAGTGTTGCTGTTGTGCAGGGTATGCCCTCACAATTAATTCTTAAGTACTTTGAGGGCCGTGATGAGAAGGCCCTTTGGTTATTTACTCACAAGGACAAGGTCGTCCCTGTTTCAACCACGTATAAAGAAGGCAATCATAGGGAGGTCATTGATGTCCTTAGGAGTGGTGGGTTTAGTGTGGAGTTCCTTGGTTCAGTCACGAAGGAGGTTACCGCAACCCAACAGCCTTCCATACAGCCTGTTGGGCAACAGGGTGTAAGTGCAACTGGTACTTTTGTTGGTATTAGGCCGACTAGGGAGGTTCTTGAGGGTATTGTTGCAGGGGTATTAGAGGATTTGGGGTTTAGGGTTCAAACCGATATGAAGCTTAAGGCCAAAGGAGGCGAGATTGAGGTTGATGTTTGGACTGAGAAGAGGGTTGGTGATTTAGTGTTTAGGGTCTATGTGTCCTGTAAGAATTGGGATAGGGATGTTGATAGGCAGGTTGTTGATCAAGAGTTCGGTAGGGTTTTACAGCTCGATAACATGCCGCATCTGAGGGTTTTGGTTGTTAAGAGCCTAACGGATCCGGCTAGGAAGGCTGCTTTGGATGATGGATTCTTCGTAATAGAGCTTGGTGAGAAGGCATCTACGGAGAATGCCGAGGAGATATACAACATCGTTTACAAAAGATTCAGGGAGTTATTCCTGGGCATAGCACCAGACAAGGTCAGGGACATAATAGATAGGCTAGGAGCAATAATGAAGGACCTAGAGGAACTAACGAAGTAATTTGTAATTTGCCTCCTGAGGTGTTCGTATATGCCGTTTAGGAAGTCTGCGATATCGATTAGTCAGTAAAGCTTCTCCTGTGGGTTGCAGAGCAGCACCTTAACCCTCACTTGAGCTCGAGGTTCTCGAGCGTCCTTAATATTGGTTTTGTGAAGGCTAGGACTGTGAATGACCTAAAGACTAAACCTCATTGGCGCAGTCGGATTGGGGTTGTTGGTTTGCATAATTGAAACAATGTTCCAATGGTTTTTAAAAAGGCGAAATGAGGGGATTGCATGAAACATGCAGTAATGGTGGCGTGTATGAATTCGGGATTCATGGGATGTATTGGCGAGGGTGCATGTTTCATGTATTTTAACCAGTTAAAATGCATGTATCTTGCCTGGCCGTCTTCTGCTGTATCTACGTGCAGCATACCTTAGGTGCATAGCGCAAATACCATTGCCTCAACTCCTCATGCCTTGGGCTCCAGTAGTGCTCAACCAGTATGCGGAACTCGCTTGGCGGCGCCCTGCCTTGCAGGGTGTTGACAATGCTCTCTGGGACGCCTTGGCTAATCATCCATGTCGCGAAGAATTTCCTAAGCTCATAGAGCTCAAACTCCCTACCGAGGACCTGCCTGGCGATTCCCTTGATTTCCCTGCGTAGCCTATCTCTGTCGAAGGGTATTAGCCTCCTTGCCCAGTCCTCGGCGTCGGCATTAACTCCTAGGTAATCAGCCTTAACAACCCCAAGCTTAGCCTTGATTAATGCCTCCCTGGCTGGCAGGTAATTCACCTTAACCCAATCCGCAGCCTCAGGCCTTAGGAAGGCCACTAATGCCCTCTTTGTTTCAGTCACCTTTCCTATGCGAATTACGCCGTGTTCAAAATCCACATCCTCTATACCCACTAGGAACGGCTCTGATGGGCGTAAACCACACTCGGCTAGGATTGTGAAGTAGAACTTGCTTTCAATGCTCGGTAGCTTGACCCAGATTTGGCGCAGCTGTTCAAGTATAGGTAGCTTAACGTGGTTGTCGCTCTTAGGCTTGTACACGCTGAATGAGTCGTAGAGTAGCCTGTAGAGTGCTGGGTCCCTTGGCTTAAGTACTGTTTCAATAGTGACTTTAAGCTGACTGCGACGTGCCTTGCAACGTAACGCTCACCATCATTAACGAGCTCAGCCAAGTACTCCCTAACGCCATCAGGTTCAAGAACCCAATTAAGCTCAGGGCTAAGCGAATATAACGTACCTCGTCTCTAATTGTCTTCCCGCTAAGGCTCCTCAGTCTCTTAGCCTTGATGAACTCCTCAACGTCGTTCTCGCCCACAACCCACCTAGTACCCATCGACCTAACGTACTCGCCGAGGTACCTATCCAGGTAACTGAGCAGTTCTCTAAAGTTTCTGCCCTAGCGCGGGCAATAACCCTAACAATATCATTCGCAGTAGCAGATTCAAGCTCAGGTATCTGCCCAAGCAGCTTAGCCATCTCCTCGGTACTCAGAAACTTAGCCCTGCACAACAGGTCCTCGGTGACGCGGCGCTTATCCGACCTAATCATGCTAATTAGATTAATGGTAACGCCCAGGTCTTTTGCTCTAGCACCCTTCCGCTCCATGACGTAGTTGATGATTTTAGCACGCTCCTCATTGCTAATGTTGCCGATGTTAATCAACTCGCAGTCAACCATACGGTGAATGCCGCAGAGGGATGCCTATGCCTTCCGTAACAAGAGGCTTGATGTGTAACAAGGCGAGTGGTAATTGAAACCAGAAGCATCATCGGCTAATGGTGCGGGGGGTGGGATTTGAACCCACGCAGGCCTACGCCAACGGATCTTAAGTCCGCCCCCTTTGACCATGCTCGGGTACCCCCGCCTCTCAATGATCGTGGAGGCCCTTATTTAAAGTCTTTCGCTTCATGCTTGGCGGGGTCCGTGGCTAAGCATTGGACACATTTATAACTTGAACAGTTGCTTCGCCCTTCATGAGTAATGAGTGCCGCGGCTTCACTGGGATGAGTAAATTAATTAATAAAATAGTGATTAGTTGGATACCGGTAATTGGCGCGGGCATAATAATTTACGTCATATATGAGGCGCTTAAGGCCAGCCTCCTATATAGGTATGCATCCTATGAGGACTTGATTAGATTAACGCTGACGATTGCTGTTGGTGCCGCGGCGTTCTGGCAAACAGGTAGGGAGGTCACTAAGATGGTTTATGCATGTGACCCGCGGCGGGGGCCCATAATTAAGTTCCTGCTTCAGCTCAGCATAGTTAGCGGCGTCCTAATAGCTTTAGCTGTGGAGTTCGTTAGGGTCACGCCCTCCGTGGCTGCCTTCAGTGGAACGGCTGTGGGCTTGATTCTGGGCCTCGCGGTGCAGCAATCGCTCTCAAGCGTGTTTGCAGGCATCATTATAATATTATCATCCCCATTTAAGCCGGGCAATAGGGTCACAATAGTGACTTGGCAGTACGGTGTCCTCAGGACAATGTATCCGCATGAGGGTATGCCGGATGGGTTCACGGGGGTGGTGACCGATATGACGCTTCTCTACACGACCATAATTGATGATAAGGGAATAACGATTAGGATACCGAATTCCGTGCTCGTGCAGGCAATGATAATAAATCATGATGAGGCCAGGCACAGAATGGTTAGGGTCAGGCTTGATCTCCCGGTCTCCATCCCCATAAATAAGTTTGAGGAGGAGGTGAGGCGGAGGCTCATGCTTAATCCATTAATTAAGTCGGTTAGGGTAACCGCGGAGGAGACTTGGCAATCCACAACGCTGTACCAAGCAGCCGTGGAGGTGGTGGGCGACTCAAGCATTACTGAGAAGGATCTCAGGGATGCAGCAATGAGGGAAGCAATATCTGTTAGGTCAGCATTAACCAATGCGGCTCAACAATAGTTTGGTTTTTATAGAGTCCAGTTGAGAAATAGGCAGTGCTGGATCTGCTTCTCAAGAGGGAAATGGATAGATTAATTAAGTGGCTCACGGAGGAGAGGGGACTAGAGATAGTGGAGAGGGGGCTTGACTACGTTAATTGCAGGGACGGCAATAACTCCGTTCATTACAGGTACATATACATGGATATTCCAAGCGAGGCAGATATAGCGAAGAGCGTGGCTGAACTAGCGGGGAACCGCGGCGGCTTTAATAAGATGTATATTGCGATAGATAAATCGGCCCTGAACTTCATTGATGGGAAACTAATGAAGAAGCTGGGCATCGGCGTCATAGTGATGGGCGAGGAGATCAGGGAGGCCCTGCCCAGCATCCCCATAGCCACAATCCAAGCCCCAATCATGGATGGCGAGGAACTCCAATTACTGGAGAGAACCATTAGGGCAATGCAGGATAAGATAAATCAATTAGAGAAGCGGATCCAGGAGCTTGAGGAACGAAGCAAGCGATTCGATGGGAACGCCGTGGAGAAGAGGCAGGAGGAGAAGCGGATCCAGGAGGAGAACCATGCTCCCGCAGTGACTAGTGCCGGCGATGTTCCTCAATTCATGAAGGAGAATCCATGGCTTGATATACTTGGGAAGAGAAGCAATCAATGATTAGGGATTCCACCACTCGAATCCTATGAAGAATAAATCATCTATGTCCCTCGTGGCGAGGACAAAGGCCTTCCTAACGCTGTGGCTCAACCTGGCTGCGCGAGTTATGTCCAGCGCAGTTATGTTCCTCGCGGGATCCAGGTAATGAATTAGTATCGGCGCATGATCTATCCCCGGCCCCTTCTCATATATGGCGAAGAGGCTCCCGAACTTTAACCCGCTCTTCACGACGAATCCCCGGTCCCTGAAGAACTTATACACGCCATACACAGTAGCGGCATCGCTGAACCTGGACTCCATTATTCGCCTCAACTCATCCAGGGCAACTGGAGCCCCATTGCTCCTAGTTACGGCTAGCCTGCCCTGCTCCACTAGGTAAATGGCATCCAGTATAGATAAGTGAAGCGGAACAGCGGTATTCCTGGCCTCCTCCGGCTTCACCTTATCTAGGCCAATGAATTTACCGTAAAAAGCAGATGCATATAATTGACGCGCCTCCTCGGGATCGCTTATTATTACGGTGTCCCCCTTTAGCACGCCCTTAAGCACTATCCTGCTCCCTCCGGTGAGCCCTTATTGTGGCTATGGAGTTATCCGCAACGCCGTTCCTCCGTAGCTCCTCCTCATTACACCAAACCTCGCCGGGCGGCACATCCTCCTTAGCGGTGACCCTAAACACGTACTTTCGCTCCCTCGCTCCCCCGCCAACCAGGACCGCCTCTATCTCCGTGGTTATGTTTAGTTCCTTCATGGTGCCCGGATTCATGAATGCCTTTCCCTCATCCACGTCGCTCCTCCGCCTAAGCCTTAATCGCCTCTCCATTGGTGCCTTGCGCTCCTTCTTGAACACATCGGCCGTGAGGAACGAGGGAATCAATAACTTCTTTTTCTCCTCTTCATTCCCCTCCTTTTGATTAGACATCGAGAACCAAAGCGCTGCCGCGGTATATATCCTTAACTGGGCAATGCGCATGATAAAACGAACGGCAAGCCTCGCCCCTTTAGGGCGGGGTAAAGTTTAAAAACTTCTTACTATTCCTTTTTAGGATGCCCTCTTCCGGTCAATTTTTGGAGAATGGGGGGCGGGGGCCGACTTCCCCCGCAATACCGGGAGAGGACACCAAAGAAATTAAACACAGTAATAAGAGGACTAACTTGGTTCGCCTCCTACCAAACGGCTTCCAGGAAAGAAAACTCAGGAGGCTAGCCGACACCTCAGCCAAATTATTCAATGAGATCAACTACGAGAGGAGGCAGCAGTTCTTTCGCGGTGAAAAAGTGGATTTCGAGGGGACTTGGGGCAAATGCTACGAGAAGTATAAAGGCATACTGGGGGTCAATGCACAAGCAGTCATGCAGAAGAACAATGAGGCATGGAACTCACTCTTCTCCCTATTGAGGCTGAGGAAGGAAAACAAACTACCGCCCCACATGGAACATGTTTCACCACCGCGTTACTGGAAGGATGGGGAGACTGGAGGGAGGAAACTCCTTCTCGTTGTTAGGCAGGATAGGTATGTCGTGGATGAGCGAAACCGCATCATTCTCAAGGACTTCGGCCTAGAAATCAATTTTGCGGGTAGGTTGAGGTGGCACGGCAAGCAAGGTAGGCTGGAGATCTACTACGATGAGGTTAGGAATGCTTGGTACGCCTCCATTCCAGTGGAGGTTGGTGTCGAGGAAACTAAAACGGGAAGGAGGAGTAAGCATATTGTGAGGGGGGAGAGGAAATCAATTCAAGTTAAGTCACCGAAGGGGAGCAAAATGGCTTCAATAGATCTAGG
>Ga0080003_1000205_pt1 | contig 41745 bp, 40 predicted proteins | sample JossMetagenome_FD_69206 | JGI IMG/M metagenome (GOLD analysis project Ga0080003, IMG submission 69206) | Hot spring microbial communities from Joseph's Coat, Yellowstone National Park, USA - JC2_E (SPADES assembly) (version 2) | ecosystem: Environmental > Aquatic > Thermal springs > Hot (42-90C)... | reverse complement strand
TGCAGTAAGAAGTTCTTCTACAGCAGAAGATAGCTTAAGGTTTAGCTTTGCAGGATTATTTGATTCTTTTCTGTATGTTGAGCCCAGGAATTTAGAAGAAAAGATAAAAGAGGTTTATGCATCTCTCTTTAATGAAAGAGCTATTGAGTATGCGTACCAAAATAATATTGATTTAAGGCACATAAAAATGGGTGTTCTTGTACAAGAAATGATTAAAGAAGGAAAATTTGGTGTTGGATTTCACTTTAGCAATAAAGGTGAGATATTTATCATAGAAAGTGCTGTTGGAGAACCGCACGAAGTAACCTCTGGAAGAAGCATTCCTGACACTTACCTTATTAAAGATGGGAAGATACTCAAGTACCCTAGAAAAGTTAACATCAACTCTTTATTTGAATTCGAAATCGAAGAGATCACAAACCTCATGAAAAGGCTTAAGAATCGCGTATTTCCTCTAGATATGGAGTGGGCGCTGGAAAAAGGCAAGTTATGGCTTCTTCAATTGCGTCCTTTAACAAAAAGCGTACCGATTCCAGAAGGTAAAGAATTGCTAAACGGCTTGCCTGCAAGCCCTGGTAAAGTGTTTGGTAAGGCGGTAGTATGGACCAACCAGAAAAAAGAAGAGCTGGAAAGAGGAAAAGATAAGATTTTAGTTGCGGTGGAAGTACAAATAGAAGATGTAGGGCTCATAAAAGAGTATGGTGGTGTGGTATTAGAGGTTTCTGGCGTTACAGCCCATGCTGCAATTCTCGCAAGAGAGCTTAAAATACCTTGCATTGTGGGCGTAGATGGTATCACAAAAATAATAAAACCCGGCGAGCGAATAAGCATAGACGGTGATACAGGGCAGATCACGTTTTTAGACAGGGAATCGTTCTCGATAGAGAGAAAATACCAACCCATTTATATAGATCCTAGAAAATTAAATTGCTTTGAATCAGATAAGCATTTGATTCTTTTCCTTGAAGAAAAAGACTATGCAATTGTTTACCATGCAGGACTAAAAGGCGAGCTAAAAGAAATAAATGAAAAGCTGGAGAAGGAAACGAATAAGCCATTAGTTGATGGTGGTGTAGATGTTTGGTTTGGCTATGCTACAGTATTAGAGATGTGCAAGCTAAAAAGTGAGATCTACCAAGACTTGTTGCATGGCTTAGAAAGCGTAGACACTATGGACCAGAGAAAGATTTTGGAAACAATTGAAAAATACATAGAAAAAGCAGGGAATTTTTATAAAGAAGCAGAAAAGGAGTTTAAAGCCTATCAAAACACAAAAGATAGGGAAGCTTTGGCTCGAGCACTCCTATATGCGGATTTTGCTTTTGCTTACTGGAGGATTATTGGCTATGCCATGATATATGATCGTGCAGGGAGTATACTAGATAAGATGGAAGCGGCTCAAAGAGAAGATTTTCTTAAGTTCCTTAACAAATTAGAACAAAATAAGCGCATAAATGAGCTAGGAGGTAAAATAACAACTCTTGTTGGAAACATCCTAGATATGTCAAAGGAAAATCTGAATATTGATTATTCTTTGTATACATCTGAGACAGCATTGATTCGCGCAATGGGCTTAGAGATAAAATAATAAGGAAAAATAAAAAGTTTTGTTAAAGCACTGACACCCCCACGAATAAATTTGTGGGCTTTCTGCAATCTGTAATTTTGCCTGCTAGCACTTGCCACACCACTATCTGGTAATAGCACCAAAAACAAAGAAGCGTTTGCTTACACCATGATATTTTTATCAGCACACTGTTGTATGGAGACGGTTTTAATTTTCATTGTTTAAATCGATTTTCTTCAACAATTCAAAAGCTTTCAAAATAACGCTTTTTGTTTCTTCAGAAAGTTTGTATTTTTCAACTTCGTCTTTGCTTATCCAAGCAAAATTCTGGTGCTCTTTGCTTAGCTTTACTTCTTCATCTTCTAAGAGTTTTACTAAGAAGTTTATTTGTGTGGTATCTCTAATCTCATCTTGCTTTTCTAATTTATATTCAAAAACATAGAAAGGCATTATAATTTTAATTTTGCTCAGTCCAGTTTCTTCTTTTATTTCGCGGATTAAGCCACTTTGCGAATCTTCAAAAAATTCTCTTTTCCCACTTGGCAATTCCCAAATTTCTGGAAAAACCTCTTCATCTTTGCTTCTTTGCAAAACAAGAACCTTATCTTCTTTATTGAAGATTACCCCTCCGACAACAACCCTCTGAATCACTTTTTTGTTTTCCATAGCAGATATCTCTTGCCCACACAGGCAACCTAGTTACATCAATGCTGTGTTTTTAGCTCCTTTATAAATCTGATGATGAAAGGCATCGAACCTGTCATTGAGGTGCTCCCGTCGGGATTTGAACCCGAGTTGCAGGGTTGAAAGCCCCGCGTCCTTGGCCGGACTAGACGACAGGAGCAAATCAAAGGTATTTTTTAATTATCTCTAAAATCTTTTTATGTGTTGCTTTTATTGAACCTTCACCGTTTATTACCTTGAAGCCGAACTTTTCTGCGAGTGATATATATTCTTCTCTTACTTTCCTGAGCTTTTCTTCTTGCTCAAAAAGCTCAAAGTTGAACCTGCTTTCGCTTATCCTCTTTATACATGTTTCTGGTTTTACATCTAAAAATATTGTAATGTCTGGCATTCTAAACTTTTCGTTTAGCTTAAATAACCATTCCCTATCTAAGCCTGCCGATGCACCGTATGCCAAAGATGAAAACATATACCTATCACTTATTACTATAAAACCTTTATTAAGTGCAGGAAGTATTTCTTTTTCAAGATGGTTTGCCCTATCTGCTGCAAAAAGAAGCTGCAATGTTTGGGCTGAGAGGTTTAGATCACCCACCAATACAGCTCTTATTAGACCACCAACTATATTCTGTGTTGGCTCTTTTGTAAGAAGGACTTTGTTTTTCTGCTTAAGGTATTGCTCCAGCATATAAGCTTGGGTTGTGCTTCCAGCACCATCTAAGCCTTCGAAAGCAATGAATAATCCTTTCTTCATGGAATCTAAAAGATATATACAAAAGAATTTATTAATGTTTTATTAAAAAGAAATTGTGGTTCAATGATATTATCAGATTTTGATCTTGAAAATCTGCTGAAAGAAAAAAGGCTCGTTATAAAACCATTCAATAAGGAGATAATAAGGGAAAATGGTGTTGATTTAAGACTTGCTGATGAAGTAGGCTACCACAACCCGATGCTAAGCGAAGATTTTGTTGTTGATCCATCTAAAAAAGAAGATATAGAAAACGAATACATAGTAGAGAAAAATAAAAAAGAGATAATACTGCAGCCGAAGCAACAGGTTTTGCTCTCTACTATAGAGTATCTGAAAATGCCCGATAACCTTATAGGGTTTGTAGAGCTTCGCAGTACCTGGGCAAGACATGGTTTAATTATGCCACCCACAATAATAGATGCAGGGTTTGAAGGCACTATAACACTTGAAGTTTATAATGCCTCTATATACAAGATAAAGCTTAGACCAAAACTAAGGTTTGCACATATAATATTTGCAGTAACTATGAATAAAGTGAAAAAGACATATAAAGGAAGCTACAGCGGACAAAAAGGAGTATTCAAACCAAAAGTAATAAAATAAAATTACCTTGTCAGGTCGTTTATTTCTTCTTTTGAGGCTTGCTCCTGCTGTGAAGGGTTTGTTGAAACTAATACCACATCGCCAACATTCTTCACGTTTCTATATAGAACACTCTTTGTTCTCAGAATGTTCCTCGGGTCCCCTTTCATGCTCTTCCACGGTATCATGAGTAGCCTGCTTATTTCGCTCTTTTCAAGATCTAAGATTATGCCTTGCACATCTCCTAGATACTGGCCTGCGTCGCTATATATATCCATATGGTACAATTCAGATAGTCTCATTTTAACACCATTGTCGCCTTAAGTATTAATTGAAGGTAATGCTTATAAACCTTTAAGAAGAGCGAATTTAGTGGAATACATCTGGCCATCCAAGCAACGAGACCAACACAACAAGCACATGAGGAAATTGTGATAGAAAGCTTCATCTATAAGGAAGGGTTTGCCTATGGTTGGAACCAGTCTATTTCATAATATTCGTGCCCACTTTTAGGTAAAAGTATCTGTCTAACTTTGTAATATGTTATTGCTGTTTCTCTATCCGCAATCGCTATTATGAGCTCGAGCTTTGAATCCTTGGCTTTCTTAATTGCACCGGCAAGCTCCTTTCCACCTATCTGCTCCTCTTCGCCTAGCGATAGCATCGCATATTTTGGCTTATCGGTTTCTGGGTTATCCGCCTCGCCACCATGCCTATGATAAAGTATATAGTTTATTTCTGTTTCTTTCTCTTCTACCTCGCCAGGTATTGCTAATATAAAAGTTTTTCTTACAGAATGTGCTACCCTTATCGCTCTCGCCCATTCAGATATTAAAAGCTTAGAATTTTTTGGAAAAACATGTAGAACATGTTTAGAGTGTGCCCATTCACTCTTTGCTGTGTTTAGACCTGGCTTTGCCCCAGGGAAATAGATCCTAAAATGCGTACCGAACTTAAACCCTGTTTTAACTATGTAGCCGTTTTCTCGCCAATCTTTATAAACTTGGTATAGCATAAGGAATTCTTTCCTCCTTTTCTTTGCATAATTAATAATTTCTTTTGTATCGTAGTCTTTTATTATAAGTTTTTTATGCTCCATAAGGAATACGGTCTCATATATATCCAATTTATTTAGCTTACCTTTCTCAGGAGCTTTATATGAACCGAATTGACCGAGCCAAAATTTTTCATAAAGTTCTCTTCCTTTATCGGGCTCTTTCACTATTGTAACAAGGTCGTCAGGAAAGAAAACCCCCTCTGCAATCCATTTTGGTAGGTCTATAGATGAAGAAGGGTATTTTTTTATAGGCGTTATATCTGGCTTTTTGTATAATGTGTTAGAAGGCTTTGCAACCAATCCACGCTCACGCCAATCTTTGTATGTAAAGTAGCTTGCCATAAGTTTCTTCTTCTTTCTGAAGATCTCGGCAACCTCGTCAAAGCCCAAGAGCTTGCCTTTATATTCGCATTCTGCGTTTCTTATGTCTATCAGATATAGGGCTTCTTCTGGAAGCAGAAAAAGGTTGCCGTCTTTCTCATAGCCAAAAAACCCACTCTTCAAAATGTCTTTTGTAGACTGATCTGCTGCAATTATCTCTTTTTTATTCAAAAACTTAATTTTCAGCATAAAGATCGGTATAGGCCAATAAATATAAAATAGCAATAAATAATAATGTAAGTTTATAAATTATCAAAATATAAATTTTTAAGTGAGAAAATGCTCGGAGATACACCAAATATGCCGGAAAAGTTAAAATTGATGATGAAGAAGCAAGGCTACCATTTTGTTGGAAAACACTCAGCAGCAAAGCTATGCAGATACACTATAAGCAGCTTAAAAAACAGCACAACATGCTACAAAAACCAGTTCTATGGAATAAGAAGCTGGCGTTGTCTACAAAGTGCACCTACGCTTGGGTGCGATCTTGCTTGTGTCTTCTGCTGGAGAATAATACCAGAAGAGGTTGGTGTAAAGTGGAATGAACTGAACTTTACAGAATGGGATAACCCGTCAGATATTGCAGATGGGCTTATTGAGGCACAGAAGAAAATGCTTACAGGCTATAAAGGCAATGACAAGGTTGACAAAAAGAGGCTAGAAGAAGCAAATGATCCTGCACATGTTACTTTTAGTCTTACAGGAGAGCCACTCTTTTATCCCAAAATGAGTGAACTCATCGAAGAATTTCATAAAAGGAAGATGAGCACCTTCCTCGTGACGAACGGAACTTTGCCTGAAGCACTCAAGAAATTGAAGACATTACCAACTCAACTTTATGTTTCGGTGCAGGCACCAAACAAAGAAGTCTATGAAAAAGTTACAAGGCCTAAGATACCACACGCCTGGGAAAACTTTCTTGAGTTTCTTGATGTTTTCTCAAAACTTAATACAAGACGTGTATTTAGGCTTACACTTATCAAAGGCTTAAATCTTGTCGATGCAAAAGGCTATGCTGAACTAATAAAAAGAGGAAATCCCGATTATGTAGAGGTTAAGGGTTTTGTTTTTGTTGGTGGGTCAAGAAACCAGTCTAGGGGCTTAAGCTACAGCCTTATGCCCAATAAAGAAGAGATAATTAACTTTGCAAAAGAAATCGCAGAAGCCTCTGGCTATGTTTTTACAGATTACCACGAACCCAGCAACGTTGCCCTCTTATCCAGAAACGAAGAAACGGCTTCGATGAGGTTGATACACTTTGAAAAATAAAAAGAAAAAAGAAGAAGGTGCACTAAATCTAAAGAGTATTGAAAGGATAGAAGCAGAAATTGACTACAAAAAAAGGATTAAAAAAATAGAGTACATTCTGGTTAGCATACTCGTTGGAAGCGCTGTTGTGTTTGGATTTATTGCTGTTAGCGCAATACTTAATGAAGGAATTTTAAAATTTTTGCAAACAATCGAATCTATAAATCTTTTTTATTATTTTATTGCTCTGCTCTTGATTTTCTCTGGTTATTTGCTTAGGTTTCCTAAATGGGAATATTATCTTAAAAGATTAAAAGTAAAGATACCAAGAAGAAAAAATTTTGCAATCTATCTTTCTATGTACTCAATGGATATAACTCCAGGGAGGTGGGGAAGAGCTGTTGTATCATATACTATAAATAAGCTTGCAAAAGTAAGATTTAGCAAAACTTTCCCGGCTGTTGTTGCTGATATCTTTACAGACTTCCTTGGTTTTGCAATTATATGCGTTTTCTTCGCTTTTTTTGTCCATAGATATGTTGTTATCTCGTTAGTTATAACAGGAATACTCCTTCTGCCTTTTGTTTTTCTTTACCATGAAAAACCTTTTGCATACTTAAAATCGAAGCTAAGCAGATTCAAAAGCATGGAAAGTTTTTTCGAAGTTGGTGAGCTGTATTTTAGATATAACAAGATGCTTGGAAGGCGAGCGTATTGGTACTCAATACTTTATACTGTACCTTCTATGCTTATGAATGGTTTAAGTTTGTATTTTGTAATGTTGAGCTTTGGAATAAATGTTGGTGTTGCAAATATACCAACAATCCTGTTTATCTTCTCATCCTCACTCATTTTTGGAATGATAACAGGAATACCTGCAAATCTTGCCGTAACTGATGGTGCAATGATTAGCGAGCTTCTTGCTTTCTTCGGAAGCAGGATAAGCTTTGGGCTTGCATCAGTTATAACAATATTCTTCCGAATTGCAACAGTCTGGTTTGTTGAGCTGTTTGGATTCGTTGCGCTTGTATATACATTTAGATACTGGAGATAGCATATTTTGAAATCGATTCTGTTTCTGCAAAATTAGGACTAGAAGGAATTATTAAAGATATTAGCTTGCCCTTAAACCTTTCTGATATTTTAGAAAGAGTTTGAATATCTGCATAAACTATATCTTCGCTCTCCTTACCAACATCTGCAAGAACAAGTATTTTTTGTATTATGTTTATCTTTCTTTCTTCCTGCGCTTTGTTTAGCAAGTCTATTGCCTCGCTGAGGCTCATGGCTCTGTCTTCTTTGTAGTTATAGTCAAGAAGAACCAGAGTATGCTGATTATTTTGGAGATTTTTGTTTATTACATCTATAAAAGAGATTGGCTTGTACTTCTCACTCCAAAAAGGTATTGTTGTGGTTGGGCCAAACCTATATATGTCTAAGCCGCTTTCACCGATAGCAGCTGTAAATATAGAAGGGGCGTGTAGTATCTTAACAGCTATGCCTGTTTTCTGCGCAAGATCAATTATGGTGTTGTGAGTAGTGGCTATAAGTGGGTCGCCCATGACAAAAATTACAACTGTTGCGTTCTTTGCATATTCTATTGTAGCCTTTGCGTTTTCTTCTAAATCAGACCTGCTTAGCTTTGCTATATCTTTGCCTAGAAGCTTTTCAAGATAATTAATGTAGCTGCTGCTTACTCTGTTTGTATATGGATCAAGAAAGAGCTTATCTGCCTTCTTTGCTATCTCAACAGCACGCAATGAAATATCGCCTTCAGATAAACCTAAACCCACTAAAAAAAGCAAACCCACACCTTCAATCTCTTATTCCTTCTGGTGTTATTTTTATTACACATTCGCCTTCTGGCATGTTTGGAGAATCAACTAACCTTATGATCCTTTTATCTTCTTTGCCTTTTCTTATATAAAGCCTTGTTGTAGCGGCGTGGGCTATTATGTTGCCGCCCACTGGCGTTGTCGGATCGCCAAAGAGTATTGCTGGGTTGTCCATGACTTGGTTTGTTACATAAACTGCAAGATTGTATTTATCAGCTATGCTCTGAAGCCTATGCAGGTGCTGGTTTAGTTTCTGCTGTCTCTCACCTAATGCACCCCTTCCAACAAACTCGGATCTGAAAAGTGCCATAAGCGAATCAACAACAATAAGCTTTATGTTCTTCTCTGTAACTAGCTTGTCTGCTCGCTCTATTGTAAGTATCTGCTGTTCTGTAGAAAAAGCCCTAACAGAAAAGATGTTCTGAAGTGCTTTCTCTGGGTCAAGACCAACTGCCTTAGCCATTGTTGCTATCCTCTCTGGTCTGAAAGTACCTTCAGTATCAACAAACAGAACATTACCTTCAAGTCCACCTTTTTCAACAGGAAGCTGAACGTTTACAGAGAGCTGGAAGCCTATTTGCGTTTTTCCAGAAGCAAATTTGCCATACACTTCTGTAATACCGTTTGTCTCTACACCACCGCCAAGAAGCTCATCAAAACTTTTAGAACCTGTTGTAATTCTTCCAAGTGCCTTCCTCTTTTCAAAAACCTGCTCACCTGTTTCATATTCTATGGTTGTTGCCTGCTTTGCTGCATCTATTGCTTTCTTTGCTGCGTCAACACTTATGCCTGTCAAATCTGAAAGATCATGAGGCGAGGAGGTTGCAACCTTTTCTATAGTATCAATACCAGCTTCTCTTAGCTTTTCTGCTGTTGCTGAGCCTATGCCAGGAAGGTCTTCTAAATCCTTTATACTTTTTTCTTTAGCCATACCCCCAACTAAATAATATTAAAAAATAAGAAATATAAACTCTTTTGAATGGCCAGAAGTAGCTTGATAAGTGGCTTATGGCTTATGTCATGGGTTTTTATTTCTTTTTAGCTAAATTCAAGATTAAAAGGAAGAGGCCAGCGCAATTCCGCATGCGCTGGCAAGGCGACCAGTTTTTCCCTTCCCACAGTAGAGAACCCGTATTTATTATAGAACAGCACAGATTTAAAAATGTTTTCTTTTAGTGGAAGTTTTCAAAAATATGGAACGTGATTGTTTGCTCTTACTAACGCTTGATGAAAAAGGAATCGTCTCTGCGCTTATCTTTGCTGTGCTTATACTCTTTTTTGGCGGGAGCGAGGGATTGTTCTTTCTCTCTCTTCTTATCTTATTTCTTGTTCTTTCTGCTATAGCAACAAACATAGGAAAAAAGAAGAAAAGCGAACAAGGCTTATACGAAAAGTCCAGGGGCTGGAAGAATGTTGTTGCAAATGGCTTAGTGCCCTTGCTTGTTGTAGTATTGTTTTACTTCGTTCATGGCTCTTTTGAAGAAACGCTTGTCTTTGGCTATATTGCTAGCATAGCCGCAATAACTGCGGACAAATTTGCAAGCGAGATAGGTGTTCTTGACGGCACACCCATTATGTTGCTCACACTCAAAAAGATAAAGAAAGGCACCTCTGGGGGTGTAACCGCACTCGGCTTGGCTGCAAGCTTCGTTGCTGCGTTATTAATTGCGCTTACAAGTTTTATTATAAGCTTAAATCTTGTTGCTTTTCTAATAGTTCTCTTCTCAGGTTATATGGGTAATATTATTGATTCTCTTCTAGGCTATTACGAAGAAAAAGGCTTTGGAAACAAATTTACAACCAACCTAGCATGCGCTCTCTCAGGCTTTATTATTTCTATTATACTTCTTGCGCTAGCCGGGATTTGAACCCGGATTGCGAGCTTATTCCGAGCTTGGGAAGCTCGTATCGTAACCAGGTTGGATCACTAGCGCTATAATATAATAAATGGGAAAAGAATTTTTATGCATTAGGCTTACCTTATGTATGTCATGTTATCTTTTGACGGCTCTGCGCCCTTCATCGCTTCTTCTATTGTCTTCATCAACTTCTCCGTTTCTTTTTTAACAGATTCTAAATCTGAAAGATCTATGCTTATTCCAAGTATAGAAGAGAGCTTCTCCAAAACAGCTTTTGCGGCGTTTGCATCCACCTCTACCAAACCCGTTTCTCCCATCAAGCATGCCGCATCTATTTTATGCCTCTTTGCAAATTCTACTATAAGACCTGCAGAGCCCCATATGGTACCGCTCGCAACACCAAATATAATACCTTTTTCTTTCAGCTCATTTATCTGTTCATCTGTTGTTGCAACACCAAAGACCCTTGGGTTTTGAATATAGTGATCGGCTATGTTATATCCACCAACAGTTATTATTTTTTTGCCGCCTAACGACTTGAAGAACTTTACTATTTTTTCATTAACTTCATATTGGCCTTCCGGGGTAACCGCCTGTGTGTCGCCAAGAAGTATCACTATGTCGCTTTCTTTTTTGTTTGTGTTCTTCCAATAGTAGAATCTGTTGCTCACCATTCTGCTTTTCCCATTAGGAAGCATTATCACTTGATGCGGAAACGAAGAGGAATATAAGGTAGCAAACTTCTTTGCCTTGAGCTTATTCTTAAGGTGTTCGGCGACTAAGCTCCCGACACTACCAATGCCAGGTAGCCCTACCACCAAAACAGGGTTGTTTAGCTTTACTTTTTTGTAGTATATTTTTGAGCCTTTCATTGAGATTCGCTCTCTATTTTTTTAAGTTCAACAAAACCCTGGGTTATCTCTTTCTTTAAAATCTCTTCGGCTTTCTTTATCTTTGATTCTGCAGAATGATAATCTATGTCTTCTGCAGATAGCTTATAATGCGGAGCGCCGAGATATAAGACCTCTACCCCCGTCGCCTTTACTTTGCTCAATGCGTTTTTGATAATATCTATACCTCTTTCTGTATCATAATTTTCTATCTCAGCAACGTAACTGACTTTATACTTCTTTGGCCTAATATTCTTTTTTACTATCTCAACAAACTTGTCTTTGAACTCAGAGTCTATCGCTCCTATATCTTCCCCGCTTATTATCGCTTCTATAACATCAGAATAATTCTGAAACTTCTGCGCAAGCGCAGTCTTTATCTCTTCTTTTTTATTTTCTTTTTTTGATTCAACAAGAGCCTGTTCGAAAAGCTTTTCAGACCTTTTCTCAAGATTGTATTGGCTTATCTTGTCTTTTTCCTCTTTTTTGCTAACTTTTTTGAGTGATAGATCGATTGCTTTTTTCTCAGGATCAACGAATACAACTTTTGCAACACGTTGCTGCCCTTCTTTTATGAATTCGTGTATATTCTTTATCCAACCAGGCGCAACCTCTTTTATAGGAAGGTATGCATCTAAATTATATTCTACCAAATCACAGTATGCCCCGAAAGGCATTATCTTCCTTATTCTAACTATAACAAGCTCGCCGTTTTCAGGAAGCTTTTTTGGATATATCATCTGATCAACGCTTTATTTCAAGCTTCTTTTTTGTTCTGCCGCCACCAAGCACACGTTCTACAGATTTATTGCAGACAGTGCATGTAAGTATGACCTTCTGCTTTTTACCTAGTTTTTTGGTATGGGGTTTTGGCTCTACACTACCTACATGTCCTCTTATTGCTCTTTCGTGCCTTCTTCTACCTACATTAAGCCACCTCTCTGGCCTTTTCGAATAAAGCTTTACCGTATGCATTGTGTGCTTTCTACAATATGGGCAGTAAGCCATTATTTCTTTTGGAATTTTCATAATCTCACTTTTTGCTTGCTAAATTAATTCCCCTATCTTGTTTTGAAGTATATATTCGATTTCTTTGTTGTCATCTATTTCTATTATTTGATCTTTTGAGAAAGGACCTATTTTATTGCCTTCTGGTGTTATTATTTCTGGTATGTCTAAGTTTATCTTTATTCTCTTTGCCTGCACAGATTTTGTCTCTTCGCTCATTATCGCTTTAATTCTCTTAAACAGGTTTTCCTCAGATCTCGGTATAGGTTGTGGTAATTGTTTATTGTAAGCAAGATATATTAAAACCTTTTGTATGCGCCTTTCCTTAAGCTGATTTACTAGTTTTATGAAATTTTCTAGATACTGCTTGTTATCCATGCTTGAATTTTTCTTTAAGCTTTCTATTTCTTTGTCTATCTGTTCATAGAAATCAGCAGGTAACGGTAGCAATTCGCCTGTCTTCCTTTCGGCTTGAAGTTTGCTGAAAATTACTTCTGGCGTTATCTCTTCCATTTTCTCATTATTTTTATTCCTAAAAAGCTATAAAAACAAGATAATAGACCCCACACTTCCACTAATCTTATGCTGTAATTAGATTGTTAACTTCTTTTTTTATAAAACTCAGTTATTATTAACAAAAATTGACTTAAAAATAGTGGAAGTGAAGTCTCATTATTAGCGAGGGATGGATTTGAACCATCGTTCTCCGGGTTATGAGCCCGGCGGGCACTCCAGACTACCCTACCTCGCTATAAAACTAATGAGCAACAGTATTTCCTTTTTCTATAAGCTGTTGAGCTTCTTCTTTGCTTATTCTTACTAAATTCCCACCACAATCGCACTTAAACTTCATCTCGACAGCAGTGTCAAAAGGGAAAAGAATTTTGTTCTTTTCAAAGCACGTATCACAAACGAAGAAATCATTGCAATCATCAGGCAATTTGTACTTAGCCAGTTTGTTGTTTTCTAAAATTGTTTTTTTAACCTTGTCTATATTGTCTGTGTTGATATACCATTTAAAAGTCAGCCAACCTTTCTTATCTTTTAAAGTGTCATACTTTGTTATACCGTAAGTGTTAAGGGTATTAAGGATCCTTCTCACTTCATTTATCTTTATGTCTAGCTTACTAGCGAGCTCTTCGTCACTCAAAGGTTCGTTAAGGTTGGATAATATATCTATTGCTTTTCTTCCGACATTCTTTATTATATAATCAGAAAAATCCCTATTATTTACTATCTCATCAATAAACTTCACAATTTCTGTGGTGTTTTTTGTAACTTGCTCTTTCCTGACATTTATGCTACTATCTGTTTTCTTAACCTGCACACGCTTGGCCTTCGAGGCTAGTTTATCTTTCACAACTTTTTTCTCGGCTATTTTTGTAACTTTTTTAAGCTTGGCTTCTTTACTTATCTTGTTCTTATTTTTTGTTTGAATCTTTGTTTTTGGAACTTGCTTATAATAACCAGCCATAAGTATCGCCATTATAAAATTATGTACTGTTTAAATATAAATATATTCCTATTTCCAGTAAAATAAAGAGAAACAAACAGAAAAAGACTCTCTATTAATTCTCTTTTTGTTCAAAGCGGGCCCGAGGGGATTTGAACCCCTGACTTACTGGTTAAGAGCCAGTCACTCTGACCAAGCTGAGTTACGGGCCCAGTTGTTATTTTATCGTTTAAGCTTATATTAATTACCTTTCGCTTTTATATCTAATTTTTAATTGATTTATTGTTTCTTTCTTATTCTTTCTTGATATACATGTGTAACTTTATGTGTCAAATATTGCTTCTTTTCTGAATATCTAATCGCAACTTTTTATAAAACGTTTAATTATGGTATCAAACCTTTTTCCTATCGGCGAGAGCTCATAACCTACGTGCACAACGGGTTTGTTCACTTTTATTATCCTGTTTAAATCGGTTGGTGTAGCAGATACTACAACATCACATTTTGCGTTGTTAATAACTTGCTTCAGTTCATCTATCTGCTTTTTGCTATAGCCAAGCGCAGGAAGTATCTTCTTAATATTGTATTTTTCGTAAGCTTCTTTTATTGTGCCTACGGCGTATTTTTCTGCATCTATAATCTCTTTTGCTCCGTACTTCTTAGCAGCAACCGTCGCGGCCCCAAATTTCATATTACCATGCGTTACTGTGGGTCCATCTTCTATAACGAGGACCCTCTTGCCTCTAATTTTTTCTCCATCAGCACTTATAACAGAGTTAGCAAAAACAATCGTTGCCTTACTATTTATTCCTTTAAGGTTCTTCACCAATCTTTCTATTTCGGGCTTTGTTGCGGAGTTTACTTTGTTTATTAGTAATATATCTGCCATTCTGGCAACAGTCTCACCAGGATAGTAATTTAGTTCGTTCCCAGCACGGAGAGGGTCTGCTACCGTTATCATCATATCTGGTTTTATAAAAGGCGTGTCGTTATTTCCACCATCCCATATAATAATATCTGCTTCTTTTTCTGCGCTTCTTAGTATTTTTTCATAATCTACGCCGGAATAAACAACCGTGCCTTCCCTTATGTGTGGTTCATAATCCTCTCTTTCTTCTATTGTGCATTTCTGCAAATCAAGGTCTTCTAAACGCTCAAATCTCTGTACTGCCTGCTTGGCAAGATCACCGTATGGCATAGGGTGCCTTATAACTACTGGTTTCTTCCCATACTGTTTAATTAGCCTAGCAATATAGCGTGAGGTTTGGCTTTTTCCAGAGCCGGTTCTAACAGCACAAACAGCTATTACGGGTTTTTTTGACTTAAGCATTGTCCTTTCTGGTGCAATCAACCAAAAATCAGCACCATGTGCATTAGCTATACTAGCTTTGTGCATAACCTCCTGATAAGGCAAATCACTATATGCCTGCACACAAACATCTACTTTATATTTGTCAATGAGTGAACCAAGCAGCGATTCATCATAGATTTTTATACCTTCTTTATACTGCTCTCCAGCAAGCTCGTGTGGATATTTTCTGTTAGATATAAAAGGTATTTGGTTTGCTGTGAATGCAACAACCTCATACGCCTTATTTCCTCTAAAAAGAACATTGAAATCATGAAAATCTCTTCCTGCGGCGCCAAGTATAATTATTTTCTTTCTGTTTGTCTTCTCCATTCCACCACAAACAATATTTAAAATTAAAAATATAATAATCTAATCAAACAGCCTTTTTCTCTCGATAAAAAAATCTCAAAAGGTTTAAAAGGTTTGAATTCCAAGTAAATTTAACGGCCAGTGTAGCCAGTTATCTGATCTTTATGGCAAACGCTGAAGAAGAATATAACGCATCGAAGATAGTTGTATTAGAGGGTGTGCAAGGGGTTCGAAAAAGGCCAGCAATGTATATAGGCTCTACAGGTTCAAGCGGGGTTCTACATCTACTTTTTGAGCTTATAGACAATGCTGTTGATGAAGCAATGGCTGGCTATTGCAAAAACATTACTGTGCACCTTATGCAAGATGAGACTGGCGATATAGCAGAAGTAATAGATGATGGTAGAGGAATACCTATTGATATTATTCCAAAATATAACAAAAGCGCACTAGAGGTGGTGATGACATCGCTCCACTCCGGTGCAAAGTTTTCAAACGAGGTTTACAAAACAGCAGGCGGATTGCACGGTGTTGGGCTTACTGTAGTAAACGCACTCTCTGAGTTTGTAGAAGTTAGAATAAGAAGGGGCGGCAAAGAATACATGCAAACTTTTAGTAGGGGGGTGCCCACATCAGAGCTTAAAGAAGTAGGCCCAGCGACAAATACAGGCACGGCAATAAAATTTAAGCCAGATAAGGAGATTTTTCCTTCGCCAACATTTGATTCTACAGCACTTAAAGAAAGGCTTAAATATACAAGTTTTCTTAACCCCGGACTCAAAATTCTCTTCATAGATGATAGATTCGGCGCACACGAAGAAGAAACCTACTATTCGGAGAACGGATTGCTAGACTTCTTGAAAGAGCTAAACAAAGGAATAGCTACAATAACAAGTCCAATATACTTCAAAAAAAATGTTGAACAGAATATATTGGAGTTTGCACTGCAATACAACAGCAGCTACGAGGAAAAGCTGGAATCGTTTGTGAATAGCATAAAAACAGAAGAAGGGGGAACTCACGTAATTGGCTTTAGGGCGGCACTAACAAGGGCGATAACAAATTATATAGAAAAGAACAAAATGCTGAACGGGAAAAAAGAAATCAAGATAAACGGTGATGATGTAAGAGAAGGTCTTGCTGCGATAGTGAGTATAAGAATACCAAACCCTGAATTTGAGGGCCAGACAAAAGAGAAGCTCGGGAACAGCAAGATAAAAAGCATTGTAGAAACAACATTCTATACTCTTTTTTCTCAATATCTTGAAGAGCACCCTATTGATGCGCGCGCAATAGCAGAGAAAGCGATGAATGCTGCTGTTGCTAGGGAGAGTGCAAGAAAGGCTAGAGAGCTTGTTAGGAAGAAGAACATATTTGATGGCTCTGTACTGCCGGGCAAGCTTGCTGATTGCATAAGTGCAGATCCGGAGAAGAGTGAGCTTTTCATCGTTGAGGGTGAAAGCGCAGGCGGTTCAAGCAAACAGGGCAGAGACAAGATGATACAGGCAGTATTGCCTTTAAGAGGAAAGATTCTTAATGTTGAAAAAGCAGCAGATGAAAAAATATTTGAAAATGCAGAACTTCATGCAATGGTTGCCGCTTTTGGCACAGGAATAAAAGAAACCTTCAATGTTGAAAATATAAGGTATAAGAAAATAATAATAATGACTGATGCAGATGTGGATGGCAGCCATATAAGAACGTTGCTTCTAACGTTCTTTTACAGATATTTAAGAAAAATTATAGAATTGGGTTATGTATATATAGCACAGCCACCTCTTTATAAGGTCTCAAAAGGAAAAGAGGTTTATTATTGCTATTCTGATGCTGAGCTTAATGAAAAGCTAAAAGAACTGGGAAGCGATGCAAACGTGCAAAGATACAAAGGCCTTGGAGAGATGAATCCGGAGCAGCTCTGGGAGACAACAATGAATCCTGAGAAGAGGATGCTTAAAAAAGTGTATATAGCAGACGCAGAGAGGGCAGACAGGCTCTTTTCAATATTAATGGGAATGGATGTAAGCGAGAGAAGAAAATTCTTAGAAGAGCACGCAAGCGAAGTTGCATTCCTAGACGTATAAGGTGTATAGATGGAGAAGATAATCCCGACTCAGCTTGAAGACGAATTACAATCAAGCTATATAGATTATGCGATGAGCGTAATAATAGGAAGAGCTATTCCTGACGCTAGAGATGGCCTTAAACCTGCACAAAGAAGAATACTTTATGCGATGTATAATATTAATAATCTACATAATCAGCCAACAAAAAAGAGCGCAAGGGTTGTTGGAGAAGTTATAGGTAAGTATCATCCGCATGGTGATATTGCTGTTTATGATACTTTAGTAAGGCTTGCCCAGGACTTCGCTATGAATCATGTCCTTGTTGAGGGCCAGGGGAACTTTGGCTCCATAGATGGAGACCCGCCTGCAGCGATGCGTTATACTGAAGTAAGGCTTACAAGTTTTGCCGAAGAAATGCTCGCTGATCTTGATAAAGATACTGTTGAGTTTGTACCCAACTTTGATAACACCGAAAAAGAGCCATTGACGCTGCCGTCTAAGATCCCAAATCTACTTGTAAATGGTGCATCTGGAATTGCTGTTGGGGTTGCAACAAGCATACCACCACACAATCTGACAGAGGTATGTGATGCTATAATATACACAATAGAGCATGAAGATGTGACAGTAGATGATCTGCTTAAAATAATAAAAGGGCCAGACTTCCCTACAGGGGGCATAGCACTCATGTCAAACAGCGCTTACAATGGCTACAGATATGGTAGGGGGCAGGTGACAGTAAGGGCAAAAGCAACAATAGACGAAAAAAAGAACGAAATAATAATAAGTGAAATTCCATACAATGTAAACAAATCAGAGCTTATTAAAAGTATAATTGAGCTCGTAAGAGAGAAGAAGATAACCGGCATATCTAACCTAAGAGACGAAAGCGGAAAAGAGGGCGTGCATATTGTAATAGAGTTAAAAAACGGAGAGAATGGAGACAGTGTGCTCAATGCACTCTACAAACATACACAGCTTGAAGTGACTTTTCCTATAATAAACCTTGCGGTTGTCGGCAAAAACCTCAAGAACTTCAACATTTTGCAGCTTGTCCAGACATTTATCAATTACAGAAGAGAGATAATAAAGAGAAGGACAACCTTTGAGCTAAATAAAGCAAGTGAAAGAGTGCACATACTTGATGGTCTTATAATAGCAATTTCAAACATCAATGATGTTGTTAAATTAGTAAGGGAAAGCGCTTCAATAAGCGATGCAAGAGCAAAGCTAATGGAATCTTTTTCGCTCAGCGAGAAGCAGGCCAACGCAATACTTGAAATGAAACTTAGTAGGCTTACGCATTTAGAATATGATTCGATAAGTAGTGAGCGCTCAAGCCTTTTAGAAAAGATAAAGTACTACAACGAAGTTTTATCAAATCCAAAAGAAGTAGATAAAATAATAGTCAATGAAACTACAGAGATAAAACAGAAATATGGAAGAAGCAGGAGAACAGAGATAGTTGAAGTAGAAGAAGAGGAAATAGAGCTTGAAGAGGAAGATTTGATAAGCAACGAGAAAACAACCATTATATACACTAATACAGGTTATATAAAGAGGATGAGCCTCGATTACTATAAAGAACAAGCGAGAGGTGGCAAAGGAATTATTGCCATAAACCTTAAGGAGGGTGACTATGTTAAGCAAATAATGACGTGCAACACAAAAGATTACCTGCTCTGTATATCAGACAAAGGACGCGCATACTGGCTTAAGGCTTATAGAATACCAGAAGGAAATCGCTATTCTGAAGGAAAGAGTATAGTAAATCTGCTTAATCTGAAAGAAGAGAAGATAATAGTCTTATTCCCACTGCGTGATCTTGAAAATTCAAACATAGTATTACTAACAAAGAAAGGTTTGGTAAAGAAAATGAGTGCAAGACTATTCTCAAGACCTAGATCAACTGGCATAACGGCAATTACCCTTAGAGAGAACGATTCTATTGTTGACGCTATATCATACATTAATGAGAAATACTTGTTTATAATGAGTAAATTGGGCAAAGCCATAAAGTTTGAAGAGGCCGAGCTAAGACCTATTGGTAGAGGCGCTATGGGGGTAAGAGGCATAAGGCTTGCAAGTAGCGACGAAGCTAAGAATATAATAGCTGCTGGTGATGTTGGTTATATACTAACAGTTACGGAAAACGGATATGGCAAGCTCACAGAGGTGAGCAAATACAGAGTGCAAAAGAGGGGAGGTATGGGTGTATTAAACATTAAGGTTACAGAAAAAACAGGCAATGTTGCAAAATCTATATTCTTAAGTGGAGAAGCAAACGTGGTTTTAATAAACTCAAAAGGTATAGCAATCTCGTTTAATGCGGCAAGTATAAGAATAACCGGAAGAAACGCGAGCGGAGTAAGGCTTATGAAGCTTGATGAAGGCGCAAAAGTGATAGACGCACAGGTCTTTACATAACCTTCATTCCCTCCAGAATTTTCTGTATTTTATATAATTTTTTTGTGCTTCTATTAAATCTATAAGGAAATATTTGTAATCGCTTCTTACCATTTTAAGTATCTTTGCAGCGGTTTTTACACCTATGCCATATGTTGAAAGTGCGATAAGTGCCCTTTTACCATACTCATTTACTAGATCTGCGCATGTAAGGCTCTCAGAATAGTACTCTCTTTCTTTTTCAGATAATTTTTCTCCTTTTTTCACCTTTTCTATACTTTCCATATATTCATCTTTATACACAGCTATCATGTTGCTTCCGCATGCTGGGCACTTTATCTTATCGCCTTCTTTCAGCTCGTTTAAGATTTTGGAAAACCTAAATCCGCAAAAAGTGCATAATAACTCAACCTTCTTTTCTTCCATACCTTCTATAAATTGTTTAAGTTCGTTGCTTCCAGGAGTGGCTGGCAAAAGAAGCTCTTTGTAATAATATGCTGATCTAAGCACCTCATTTGCAAAAGGGCTTAGTTCACCGAAATCATAAAACTCAAAACGCAGTTTTCCTGCTCTAAGCGAGCTAAGAAATTCATTTACATGTTCAACATCATAGTAGTTCTTGTATAAATCTCTTACAACTTCCTTATAAATTTCGCTTTCTTTGTAAAGCTGGATAAGCCTATCAGCAACATTTCTTGTAACTGTCGCTTCTTTTTCAATTACACCGAAAAGTTTTGCGGTTTGTACAAACTTGTATCTGAAAAGCTCTGACTGCGCAATAATCACGCTGTTGTTTACTAGGTTTTCTATGTTGAACTCTTTTAATATGCTTAGGTCTCTTTTTATGTTTGGTCTTTTCTTTGCAAGGCTGATGTCTAATATAATTGCATACGGTGTTGTCTTTATTGTGATAGTGCCTGCATCAGCAGTAAAAATGCTGCCTATTATTTTGCCTAAAAAGTCGTTAGCAAGCTTTCCTAGCGGTGAATAAATTATCACATAATCTTCGCGTATCTCTACAGGTATCTTGCCCTTCTCGAACCTATAATATTTGTTCTGCTTTTCAAAGAATAAGCGCATTTCTTTGCTTAATTCGTTGCTTATGCTTTTTTCTATGAAGCCTATGTCTTCTTTTTCTAAAAGAGTTCCTACAGCATCAGCAACCTCAAACGAAACAGGAATATCTTCGCCCTCCCAATCCGGAATAGCGGCTTCTATGCTTGTTGAAGGCTCAACATAGATTATACCTTTATCTATGCTAACAACATGCCACGGTAAGCCCTTCGCTATAAAATCTGAGCCTTCATCTATATAATTTGCAACGAATCTTTCATCAAGCGACGAAACAATCTTATTTGTTGCAATATTTTTCACTATAAACCTAGAAACATCTGGTATTACACTTATATTATTTATAAAATATTTTATGGTCTTCGAACCTCTTAGTATAAGGCCATTTGTGTGTTTTATAATGTGCTGTTCTTCAAGTGTTTTGAGTATTCCTTCAAAAGTCTCTTTTTTAAGATCAATGAAAGGTCCTGCTCTTGATAAAATCTTTAGCACTTTGCTTTCACTTATGCTATTATATTCAAGAGCGATTGAAGCGATCTGATTGGCAGCAACATCAGCGGGGTTTCTTTCCATCTTCTCCTTTTCAAGTCTTCTTTCGATAGAGAGCCTTGCAATCGTTCCTGATTCTAATGCATCGATAACGCTTCCTACTATTATTGTGCCTTTAGCTTCGCCATTGATGCCGTGGCCGCTTCTTCCAACTCTCTGTATAAGTCTTGTCACCTGCTTTGGAGAGCCGTATTGCATTACAAGATCAACATCTCCTATATCTATACCAAGCTCTAAAGAGCTAGTTGCAATAATGTTTCTTATTTCGCCTTTCTTAAAAGCATCCTCTACCTTTATTCTTTCTTCCTTGTCGAGCGAGCTATGATGAATTGCAACAGGCCCGAATTTGTATATATTTGATAAGTGTATTATTTTGCTCCCAAGCGACTCTGCAACCTGTCTTGTATTCACAAAAAGTATGCTCTTCTTGTTTTCTTTTATAAGCGAGATAATCCTTTCTATCCTTGCAATTGATTCTTTATCAAGCGAAAATTTTTCTCTAAGCTCTTTGTAATTATATATTGGATCGTTTGGCTTCTCTACCTTTAATGAAAACTTCTTCTCGCCGCTGTCCTTTATTGTTTTGTATTCTCTTTTTCCAAACAAGAAGATTGCAGCCTCATCAAGATCACCTACGGTTGCACTTATCCCTATTCTCTGAAATTCGCCAGCAATTTCGACCAGTCTCTCAAGTGCAATAGAGAGCTGGGCTCCTCTTTTTGTGTGGTATAATTCGTGTAGTTCATCCACGATAACCGCTTTGACATTACTCAACGCATTTCTAATTGACTTTGTGATTAGTATAATCTGCAGCGTTTCTGGTGTTGTTATTAAAAGCTGTGGTGGCTTTCTTACCTGTGCACTTCTTTCTTTGCTGGGTGTGTCTCCGTGTCTCACGGCTATACTTATATTAAATCTATTGCAAATATCCTCAAGCCTTCTTAGCAAATCTCTGTTAAGTGATCTAAGCGGCGTAACATAAATCGCACTGATTCCAGCAGAAGACTCTTTTCTAATCTTTTCAATAATGGGAAGGATAGCCGCTTCGGTTTTGCCTGTTCCTGTTGGGGCGGTTATTATACAATTTTCTCCACGCTCAACCTCTCCAATCGCACGCTTTTGTATCTCGCTAAATTCTTTGAATTTTGATAAGAAATACCCGTAAACCTCTTTTTTATCTTCAAGCAAAAGACCACTTTAACCAAAGAAGTTAATAATAGCACTCCCAAGCGAATTTCTTTTTTCGTTGTTTACAGAATAGCTAACATTAAGAGCCACCCTTAAGCCTAGTGGAACACCTGTTATTATGGTGTCGTTCTGATAGCACGTTGCTGTGAGGCTTACATTTGCACCAGGTGCAATGCTAACGTTTGCGGGTGTTTGTTTGCCTTTTCCAATGAAACAGCTTATACTGTTTATTGTAACGCTACTATTAATGATGTTCTTTAGGGTAAAGTATATCTGGCCATTTGCAAACTTTACGTTGCTGCAGCTAAAGTTCTCAACATTGCAATAGTTTGTAAATCCAGAAGAGAAAACAAACGAGCTTCCATTTGCACCAAGTTCTTTAAGTAATCTTATATTTACAGGCACAGCAGGAAGTATTTCGCTTTGGTTGACAAGCGAGAAAAGGGTAAAGTTATATGGTAATATAAACGTGCTCGTTCTCACAAGACCAAACTTACCTATATTATGTGATGTTTGGAATATGTATGTGCTGCAATAGCTCTGGTTGGTGGTGTTTGTTATTATGCCATAGCAGACAAGGCTTACTGGGTTTTGATTGATGCTTGGCACAATAACAGCATTCGGGTATGCTAAAATCCTTGCAGCAGATGGTGAATTTGTTGGGAAATAATATGCTTTATAATCAGCAAGTAAGATTGCGTTGTTTGGCATGAAGTTTTCCATTTTGTTAAATATGGGGTTGTTTGGCAACGGGTTGGTATAATTTTTATCAGTAAGATTTAGGCATGAACCATTTTTATATACAACATTCTTTATCCAGCCGTTAGAGTACCAGCTGCATAGTGTTATGTTTTTTCCAAGTTCTGCAAACGTAATATTATTGCCGTTAATCTCTTTTTGTATATAGCTCGCGTTTACCGCTTCTAATGCACTAAGTATTGCATTTTGGTTTATGCTCCCTTTAAGCCATATTGAGTAGATAGAGCTGCCGTTTGAATAGTTTGCGTAAGCAACGCCTATCTCACTTATGTAATTGTGTGCAATCCCGATTAGTGAAGCAAAGAGTGTATATGGTAAGTTAAGGTCCGCAAAATTTAGTTCGCTGATTGAATAATTATAATCCAAAAACGTAGCAAGAAGTGCTCCTGTAGAAGTAAGGTTTGCCTCTTTCAAATATATAAGACCCTTTGGGCTTATCGGCGCATAAGCTTCTAATGCCTGTGGTGCCTTTACATTTATAAATGTAGTAGCAACAGTTTTTGACCTGTCAACTATAGGATAAAGTTTTGCAGGATCTGCTACCGCAGTTATATTATATGTGCCGTTTGTATTGGGGGTGAAGTTAAAGTAAAAAACGGCTTCTTTTCCGCTTGGTATTGTAAGGCTATACTCTCTGCTTGCATTTCCGTTTACTAAAACCTCAAACCCCATTCCATTTATGTTACTACTTCCTACATTATTAACATTGATCTGTACCACCGCTTTTTGAAATGGAAAGATTGTGCTGTTGCTGCTTGAAAGTGTTACTTCTAGGTTTACTGGTGGTTGGTAAGTAAATCTAATATAAAGAGCTACTAAAACCACAGCGACAAAGAATACTAATATAAGATAATCTATTTTGTTCATTTTTCTCAACCTACTAGTTTGTTGGTTTGCTTTTTAGCTCATTCACAGCTTCTTTTACCTTATTTATTATATTATTAAATTCTTCCTTGAAAAGGCTGTTTGCCCATGCTTCAACATCATATTTGTCGCCTATCTCTGGCATTTTGAAGTAAAACTTTCCTTGGCTGTTTTCAATAATGCCCATTTTTTTGAATCTAAGCAGGTGGTATCTAAGCGTCTTCTCGTTTATATCCTGCCAATTATTATTTATATATTCCTTTAGCTCAGCTATGTTTGGATCGAGCCTCTTTATAAACTGGAAGTAGAGCAAAGCATCAAGCACAGCAATAGCACTGAGCCTTGACTCGCCTGGATTAATTATGCCAAGGGATAAAGCAAGCCATCTTGCTATCGAACGCCTTGTCTCGAGCACCTCTTTGGTAAGCCTCATATCCCTTAGTGTTATCTCATTTTCTATAAGCTCAGCTTCATTAAGCATAAATGCACCAGAAATATATGTGTATACAAATTTAAATTAGTTAAGCCTACTCTTATATATGGAAACCTACGTTGGCACCTCTGGCTGGATGTATAGCTGGAACAAAGAAGGTAGCCTTGAATGGTATATAAACAACTCCGGCTTAAATGCTGTAGAGCTTAATGCAAGCTTCTACAGGTTTCCGTATCCAAACCAAATAAAGCACTGGGCAAGCATTGGAAGTAGCATATCCTGGGCTGTTAAAGTAAATAGGCTTATAACCCACCAATACAAGCTTAGCGAGAATAGCTACGAACTTTTGGAGAGATTTCTAAACCTGTTTAAGCCACTTGACGAGCATATAAGCTATTATCTTTTTCAGCTTCCGCCTTCTATAACACCAAACATAATAAAAAACATAGAGCTATTGCTTAAGAAATTTGATATCGCTGAAAAGTTTGCGCTTGAGCCAAGAGCGAGTGAGTGGTTCAACGAAAATGTTTACAAGCAGCTTAAGGAACTTGGCATAACATTTGTAAGCATAGATGCACCATTTGCAAGCGTTATAGAGAAAACCTCAAACAACATATATTTAAGGCTTCACGGCAGGAAGAGCTGGTATAGCTATAACTATTCAGATAAGGAGCTTGAGGAGCTATTTTTGCAGATAAAGGAAAAGAATCCTAAAAAAGCCTTTGTCTTCTTCAACAATGATCATGACATGCTGGGCAATGCAAGGAAATTCATAAAAATAGCATCGCGTTTTGGTTCTGGTTAAGGTCTTTGCATAATTCTAAGTTAGGATCATAACAAATCAAAACTCTTTTCTTTGATGATAAATTAAATCTCTACAGCATGGGTTACCAATGCCAGGCAGTCTCGATGTTTCAACAATACTTTGTGAATGAGCGACAGAGCGACAGGCTCTTGGTCCTACGGTTGTAGAATGGCAACATCACATTTACACGTCAACTCGCTGAAGATGTGGTGTATGTAAGGGTGTTAAAGACATACTTCATTCATCGACTGATGATCCCATGAGTACCGGCACTCGCTACCTGATGCTTTTTCTCCCACCATCATAAGTAAGAATCTAGCCCGTTTGGAAGGTCAGCAGTCTCTAAAATGAGATCTCTGACAATTTTGTCGATCTTAAGTAACTCTTCTTCGATTTCAGATTTAACCATTTGGCGAATTTTCCCGATGCTAGAATACTGCTTTTCAAGTTCTGGCACAATCTTTGAAGCTTTTGCCTGAGCTTCTTTTGCCAACTTAACAAGCTCAAGATGATCTTTGTCCTTTGGATTAAACTTTGGCAACGGCAGTTCCAGAACCTTCTTATGAATGTCTCTTTCCCCCCAATGTCCACGGCTTTGCATAGGTTTTATCAAAGAATCGACTATGGGAGCGTTGAGCAAAGCACAAACGAACAGAGCTTCATCTAGGTTGTCTGTGTCAAATCGGTAGGTTTTTGCGTCTGCTAATACTCCTGATAACTGAATCTTGGTTGAATCCACATCTATCATCGAGGGCCTATTCTCAACTACGCATGATACTAAGTATGTTCCAGATGCATTGTACAGGACTCTATATCTGGCTCTTGAACTTTGGCTAGACAGTCCCCGTGAATAGTCAAGTCTCTTATAAATGTCCATTTTGTCTGCTTTTTCCCCACGTTTTTCTTTCCATCTCTTTTCGACCTCAAGCAACCAAGCTTTAAGACCTGAGTATCCTTTTCTCTGTGCTTCATCAGGATCAATAATTCGGTAGGTTCCGGCAGCTGGCTCTATTGGAAGAACCGCGATCTGGAGAGAAGTAGTACAGAATGGTGCTAATTCTGAACCTGTAACAACTTGATACAAGAACTTTGATTCTACTTCTCCTTCGATATTCACATCACCATATCCTTCCTTTGCCCTTTCAATAACTCTTTGTGGAGTTCTCAATCGGGGTTCGGTGGGGTCGATTCCCAGCTTGGGATGAACAACAAATTCAACGAACCACATTGAACGCGGAACTATGGTGGCACCTTGGATGAAGTTTTCATAGTACGGACTCCGCCCTCCTTTCTCAATAGCTCTGAATACCTTTTCAAATTCCTGGCTCTCTATAAAAGATCTTTGTCCTATTTCGTAGTACTCGAACTTCTTCCTGGTCTGTTTCAGGGACTTCTTTGCTTCATCAAGCTTCGCGTTCTTCTTCGGGAGAGTACCGGAGAAAACTATTCCTTCTATGGGATATTGGTTCTTTCCTTTCTTTGCGGTTATAACACAGGATGGAAATCGGAAGAGCGGGTTCACGTCCTCCAGATCAAATATTTCGATCATCTTCATCTTCGGGGTGAAAGCGCCCTTCCTGAAATTGTGGTGTTGATCGCCCACGAACAAGCTGCGAGGCATCACGAATGATATCGTGCCACTGTCAGATAGATAAAGGTCCGACGTCCGAGCGAAGAATAGAGTTGCGAGCTCCATCTGTGTAATCAACTCTGCCCGTTCAGAGTCCAACAGTTTGTAATTCTTCAGGATGAGGTCCTTGAGGAAACTCTGATAATCGGTGCTCTTAACATACCTGTAAGAGAGCCATGGAGGGTTGCCGATAACCACGTCAAACTTTTTCTCTTTCATGAACAACGGCTTGTAGATGTTTTTGAGAATGAACGCCCAGATAGTGTCCTTCTTCAGCCCGATAAGCTTAGCCATCGTTTCGGCTGTGTAGAGAAGAACCTCTATTTCATTTGTGTCGACCTGACGCTCACCCACCTTTTGTGAGAGCATGTTTTCGAAGTCCTCAAGATTTGGTTTTTCTCCCCTAGCCAGATTACTGGCATAATACTTGACAGCCTCGACAACCTTGTCCGTCAGGTTTGGGTCCTTCGCAATTCTGACCGGAAGATAAAGGAACTCCCCTTCGGCCCTGATTGTGAATGACTTGACACCTGCATAGACAGAGATGTCAGATTCAGGTAGGCGGATTGAATCAGCCATGTAGACCGGAATGGAGATCGGCCCGCGCCTTGCTGTAAGCAGTTCTGTGCCTAGCGACATCAAGAAGTTTGTTCTCGCGAGGATGACAGCGAGAGGGTGGATGTCAACACCTGTGACTGTGCTGAGTATGATTTGGAGGCGTTCGTGTAGTTTTTTCTTCTTTAGCAGCTGTTTCTTACGGCGCACCGTTGCTGCAAGAAATGTTCCTGAGCCACATGCTGGATCGAGGATAGTCTTTTCTGGATCTTCTCCGACAGCCCTCTCGACCATGAGCTCAGCAAGCCAATCTGGCGTATAGTATTCGCCAAGGTCGTGTCTTGTTTGAGGATCAACCAGTTCTTGGTAGAGGGACTTCAAAATATCTTCATCAATGGTCGAAACGTCATATAATGCAAGACGTTCAAGCAGGACATTTGCAGCTTTGATGCCTTCCTCGCTTCGCGCGACCCAAGCAAAGAAATCCTCCTCCAAGAAGTTGTGGACATTCCATTTTTCGAAGACTCTTCCTTCAAGAATCTCGGCAATTTGTTCCTGTGAGACGGGGAGCGCTCCACCCGAGAAGGATGAGTAAGCTAATAGCTTAGCTAGCATAGCAAGATATGTATGGCGAATGAACAGATCTTCACTGTCAACCTGCGAGCCGTATACTATCCTGAGATAACTTGCCCATTGTTCGTACAGAACACGCTCATAGCTCTTCTTCCACGCTTCCTTGAGGAAGACTTGTGCATCGTTAAAAGCAGGCTTGTTTAGGCCGAATTGGTTGGAGAAGACTTCAGCGGTCGCTGGCTGTGGTGTTGTAGTGAGAACGTACCTATCGAGCCAGACAAACGCCTGACCCGGTTCGATCTTTATGAGATCTAGCTTGTCGATCTGATCGAGTTCGATATCGTCAGGCAACACCTCCTCAGCCTCCAGTGTGGCTCTTGGTCTATAGCTAATGAAACGCAAGCCATCCGTTGCCATTACAACATAAGAGACCCGGCGTGTCTTTTGCTCCGTCCAGAGAACCGAGATATAACGTCGTAGCTCTGATTCCGCTTCCTTCTGATTCTTTTCATCTAAGGTTTTCTTGAATTCAATGATCAAATTTCCCAGGAGTGCATCAACCCGCCCTTTAACTACAAGTGTTTTGGCTTTCACTTTCAGATACTTCTCAAGAACAGGGAATAGCTTCTCGAGATAATCAGTATCGACCTGCTTGAATGTGTTTCTTAGAAATTCCAGAAAAAAGTATGCCTTACCCTGTTCAGAGTTCGCCCGCTTGACGTCCTCCAAATACTGTTTAAGTGATTCTTCAAAATTTGGTGGTGCGGATGACATTGAGTCGCCTATATATAAAGCCCACTCATTATTTTAGCGTGTTGAAATTTTAAAAACCTTCGTTTAGAATGTAAATGTCAGGATCCTATAAGTGTTTAAATAAAAGTATTTATATTTAATAAAGACAAATCAAAAACATGCCAACCTTAGAGTTAAGTGTTGAGAGCAACCCGCAAGAGCTAATAGCCTTCAGGAGAAACGAACTTGATTTTAAAATCAAATTTATCCTTTCTAATGTGGATTCAAACAGCGCTTATTGGGTTGAGACTTTGGTAGAAGTAGAGCCCCCGATTTCTCTTGCACCCGATAGGTCATTAAAGCTCGGAAAGATAAATGTTGGTATACTTTCAAACGGTGCTGTAAAAGAGAAAAGGTTCAAGATTTTTTCAAACAATGACATATATCCAGACACTTTTCAAATAAAAATTACCACTTTAATGTATGATTCAGATGGCGCTGTAGCAGAGAGAAAAGAAGTTAAGCACGATATAGTGTGCGTCAACAAAGGTGAAAAGGATGGTAAAGTACTTTAAAATATACGATTCAAATGAGGTGCTTTATGTTACTATTGATGATAGTGGTGCTGCCATACTAAGAGACAAAACAGGTAGAAAGGTTTTCCTTTCAAGGTATCAGGCAAAGCTTATGAAATTTGGTATAGATAATATAATAGGCGAAAAGCAAAAAGAGCACGATAAAGACGTGCATATAGAAGAGATAAGTAAGGAGCAGATGGAGAAAGAATTAAGTGGTTAAAATGGAAAATCCAAACGAAAAAGGCGAAAACGGGGAACAAGAGCTAGAGAAGCTCGTAAAAGAGTATCAATTGCTAGAGGAGCAAATAAGGAGTCTTACTCTTCAGCTTCAAGACCTGCAGCTACAAAAAAACGAAGCAGAAAATGCAAAGAGCGAGGTTGAGAAAGCAACAGGAAAAATTTACTTAACAATAGGTGGCATAATAGTAGAGACAGATAAGGAGAAGGCGCTGAGCAATTTGAAGGAAAAGAGCGAAAGCCTAGATCTAAGGATACAAATGCTTAATAAGCAGCTTTCTTCCCTTAAATCAAGGGAAGAAGCAATAAAAAAGAAGCTCTCAGGCATACAGCAATAATGGTGGTTTCTTTGAAGGTTTTGGGCTTCGATGATCTTTTAAAATTTTTTATAGCAAACCAACAAAAGCGATACCTCTTCACCTTTCACTCTATCGGAGATAGAGACGCTGTTGGTTCTGCGGTTGCTTTTTCTAATTGTCTCGAGCATGTCAAAGTTGGAACACCTGATTTTATAACAAACAACGCAAGAAGGATGCTTAAGGAAGTGGGCTACGAAGAACGTATAGAAGTGGCGTCATTAGATAATGTAGATGTGGTTGTTGTCTTCGATGCAAACAATCTGGAAGCCCTAGGTGCGCTTGGCGAGCTGCTTAGGGTGTTTAGGGGCGAGGTACTTTTTATAGATCACCACCTTCCTACAAGCGAAGAGCTCGGAAACAACTTCTTGCTATTTTCAGATGAAAGCTTCAATTCCACTTCAAGCATTATTTATGACCTTTTGCTCAAGCTTGGTAAAAAGGTAAATAAGGAGATGGCTGTACTTTTGCTTAATGGAATTATCTCTGACTCAGCAGACTTTAAGAATGCCACTGCTCATACATTTACTCAGATAGGCGAGTTGCTTAGAATAGCCGGCATGAACTATGCTGAAATCATGGAGTATTTTCATGAGAGCATACCTTTGGAAAATAGGTATGATACAATAAAGGATCTTTATAACTCCTCTGTTGAGGTTGTGGGCAAATATCTATTAGTATACGGCAAGGCAAAGGAGCATGCAAACGTTGTTGCAGATATGGCAATCAAAATAGGCGCCGATGCCTCGCTCTTCTGGATGGTTTCTGAAAAAGAGGCATCAATTTCTGTAAGATTAAGGCCGCCACTTGATAAAAAACATTCAATACATCTGGGCAGGGTGATGCAGCACGTATCGGCATTTCTTAATGGAAACGGTGGTGGTCACCCTTGTGCAGCAGGCTCATATGGGCCAAATAAAGATGCAGTTGATAAAGCGGTTGAGGCTGCGCTTCAAGAAATAAAAAAATCTTTGAACACCTGATTAAAAAGATGGTATAATGAAAATAGCAATTGTTTCTGACTTACATCTTGGCTATGAACGCTTTTATGAAGATGCATATCTTCAAGCAAAGGAGGCGCTTGAAAAAGCTTCTTCAATGGCAGACATGCTTATAATACCTGGTGATTTGTTTGACAACAGATCACCGAAACCAGAGGTGCTTGCTCAGGGTTTGAATATATTTAGAAGCGTAGCATCAAGCAAGGAATGGGAAGCAAAAGTAACAAGCTATGATGGGCCAAGGGAAATCTATACTAACCTACCTATTCTTGCTATCTCTGGTACTCACGAGCGCCGTTCTGAAGAGGCAGAAGATGCGGTAGACCTCCTCGGCCTTGCAGGGCTTCTTGTCAACATAAGTGAGGCGCGTGCTATTGTAGAAAAAAACGGAGAAAAGGTTGCGGTATATGGAATTGGTGGCATATCTGAAGAGAGGTTTAGAGAGGTGCTAAAGAAAAAAGATCCTAAGCCTATAGACTCAATGTTTAATGTTTTTGTCTTCCATCAGTCTGTCTACGATCTTATGCCATTTGACAAAAACTTCATATACCTTGATGAACTTCCAAAAGGTTTTGATCTATATATAGACGGTCACATACACTCAAAGGTCGAGAAAACAGTTCATTCTAAACCGTTCCTCATCCCGGGGAGCACAGTACTTACCCAACTTAAAGAGGAAGAAACAGAGAGTAAAGGCTTCTTTTTATTCGATACAGCAAGCAAAGAATATAAGTTCATAGAGATAAACTCAAGGAAGTTTTATGTGGTAAAGGTAGACGTTACGGGAAAGAACCCCTCTCTTGTTCTTAAAGAAGCCGAAGAAAAGATAAACGCTTTTATTGGCAAAGACGATAAGCCCATAATAAGGCTCATGCTTATCGGAGAGGCAGGCAACGGTTTCAAGGAAAGTGATTTCGAGCTTTTTGCATTGGCTAAAAAATTTGAAGGCAAGGCGATAGTGGAGGTAAGTAAGAATATAACAGATAAGGAAGCAGAAAGTGAAATAGAAGCATTAAGAAATAAAGCGATCGAGAATATCTCAATAAAAGATTTCGGCACTAGTATGTTTTTAAAGGAGCTGGAAAGCAATGGCTATAAACTAGACGTTAGCCCAACAGATCTCTTCGAAGCCCTTAGCTCTGAGAAGAACAAAGAAAAAGCAATAAGCAAGGCGCTCTCGCTGCTTTTCAAGAACGCTTCATAATATTTTATTTTTATATTTCCAGTACTTGTAAAGCTCTGCCAATGCAGAAGCTGCAGCCATCGGCGAATCATATACTGGAAGACCTGAACTTTCCATCATAATCTTATGTGTCTGAGTAAAATCAGAACCTGTGGTAACAACAATCATGGGCTTCTCTATATTCTTCTTGAAGTAGATAAGTTTTTCAGCTACAGAAGAATCAGCTCCTGGTGTTTGGAATAACGCAATAACAATAAACATGTCTATATTTGGATCCTTTGAGATTATTGAAAGCGCATCGCTATATCTTTTTTCGTCAGCATCACCAGCTAAGTCAAGCGGATTTCTTATATTTACAATATCGGGCATTACCTCCCTAAGCTCTCTTTTTGTTTCTTCACTAAATTCTGCCAGCTTTAAGTCGTTTAGGTATACAGCATCTGTTGCAAGCACACCAGTTCCGCCGCCATTTGTAACAATAGCTACTCTATCTCCCTTCGGCAGATTTTCGCTTGAAAATATTTTTGCAAAGTTTAGAAGTTCGCTAAGGTCCTTTGCCCTTACGAATCCAAACTGCTTAAATAAAGCATCATAGGCTTCATTATTTCCAGCTAATGAAGCAGTATGAGAGTGCGCAGCCTTTGCACCTTCCTCTGTAACACCCGCTTTTATAACGATTACGGGCTTTACCTTGGTTACTTTCTTTGCTATCTCTATCAATTCCTTTCCTCTCTTAACACCTTCTATATACATAACAATTACTTTGGTCTGCTTGTCGTGCAAAAGATATTCTAGCAAGTCAACTTCATCAACATACGCGGCATTCCCATAAGAGATAAATTTTGAAAGGCCAAAACCCTCTTTTGCTATAAGATCTAGTATAGTACTTCCAACAGCACCACTCTGTGTTACAAAACTTACTCCGCCAACGCGTGGTCTACTAAGCTTATAAGTTGGCAAGAAGAGAGTGTCTACTTTTGATAAAGGGTCCATTATGCCGAGGCAGTTTGGGCCAAGCATCGCAATATTATATTTTTTCGCTATCTCGACAATTTTATCCTGTAGCTCCACATTGCCTACCTCTGCAAAACCACCACTTATTACTACTGCTGTTTTTATCTTCGCCTTTCCGCATTCTTCAAGCACACTTGGTACAATAGGCGCAGGAACAGCTATAACAGCAAGGTCTATGCTTTTCTTAATCTCAAGTACGCTTCTATAAGCTGTGAGCCCTATTATCTTTTCACCCGGTGCGGCGTTTTTGTTTACCGGATAAAGCTCACCACTAAACCCATTGTCTATATAATTCTGAAGTATAATATGACCTACCTTATTTGGATCCCTAGATGCACCTATTACGGCAACAGATTTTGGATTCATCATTGGTCTTAAGTCTAACCTCACGCAATTACCCTATTCTATTATTCTCAAATCCACAGCATCATAGCCGTTCTCTCTTATTATTATAGGATTCAGATCAAGCTCTTTTATATCATTTTCTTCAAGCATCTTTGATACCCTAAGCAGAAGATCAATTAAGGTTTTGCTCGCCTTGCCATTATATGTTATTACATCTTTTGATTTTAGTTCAGTAAGCATCTTCTCCGCATCATATCTCTCTATTGGGCATATGCGCAGTGAGAAATCCTTAAAAGCTTCAACAAACACACCACCAAGGCCTATAAGTATAAGTTTTCCGAACTGCGCATCTTCGCGTCCGCCGATTATCACTTCTATACCAGGACTAGCCATTTTTTGGGCAAGTATTTTGAAGGGTGCATATGCCTTTGCCCTCTTCAAAAGTTCATTGTATCTGCTAATTGCGTTCTCTTTGTTTACATTAAGCATTACAAGCCCCGATTTTGACTTGTGAAGTGCTTTTTCTGATATTGCTTTTAGAACAATATTTTGGTTCTTATCAACGAATTCTTTAAGTTCATCTACATTATCGATGTATGCACTTTCTATGCTTGCTATTCCGTACTTCTCAAGAAGTTTCTTGGCTTTCATATATTCCAATAACATAGAGATCAGATTTACAAATCAGATAACGTTCTTATAATAAAGCGCAAAAACAATGATTATTATCAACACAACAGCTAAAATTATTGTAACTGTTTTTGAGCTCTTGCCGTGCACTTTTACATTCTGTGCTACCTGTGCTTCAAGCCCATGATCTGTCGGTTCAGCGGACTGTCTGCTTTGTTGTGCGGTTTGCTGCATGCCTTGTGCTTTCGGTATGGCTAAAAATCCTTTTTCTGTGAGCATTATCTCTATACCGCCATTCTTAAGTTCATAGGTAATATACTCCTGCTTTGAAAGTTTGTATAATCTTAATGCAAGGTCCTTGGGCCTTAGATTTAGGCTTGCACCAAGTTCACTCGGATTTCTTCTACCTCCAGAAAGCTGTGCAAGAATTGTTTTGTCAAGATCATCAAATGGTTCTGTGCTTTTTGCGTTTGCTTCATCTATTAGCTTCTTGCCATCATCTGTGAGTAGCATTTTGCTAGGTCCAGGATAGCTTGCTGAAAAATCGATAAGCCCTTTTTGCTTTAAGGTGCCAGCAACCTTTGAGCCATCAAAGAAGCTCGCATTTATAAGACCGCCAAACTTCTCTAACACTGTATCGGGCGTTATCTTGGTTATACATATAAGATCCATAAAGTCTACATCATCACTAGCCATAAAATCAGGCATATATAAAATCTTAAAATCTATAAAACTATAACTTTATATTTGTTAAGAATAATTGATAAAAAAAGAGAGTGTTTATTTGGAAATCCAATTTTTAGGAGGAGCAAGCGAGGTTGGAAGGTCCGCAATACTGATCAAGGATGAGAAAAAGATCCTTCTTGATTACGGCATAAAGATAGACGACAAAACAGAGTACCCTATGCAGGTTGGTGGCGTAGATATAGCTGTACTAAGCCATGCACATCTTGATCATAGTGGGTTTTTTCCGGCTCTCTTCTTTGGTAATTATCCTACAACAATTATGACGGAACCTACAGCGCAGCTTAGCGAACTTCTTATAAAAGATTCAATGAAAATAAACAGAAGACAACACATAAAGCAGAATTTCTTCAAAAAACAACTCAACCTGCTAATGAGCAAGTACATAAAATATGAGTACGGTGTTCCGATAGAGAACAACGGCTATTATATTACACTCTATGATGCTGGTCATATAAGCGGAAGCGCTATTACACTTATAGAAAAGATAAGCAACGACAGGAGGATAGTTTATACTGGTGATTTTAAACTGCAGCCACAAATACTTCAGGGCAGTGCAGATATTGTAGAGGGAAATGTATTAATAATAGAGTCAACATACGCAAACAAAGAGCACCCAGATAGAAGCGAGCTTATAAGAAAGTTTATTAATGAGGTAAAGGAAGTGCTTGACAACAACGGCACAGCCCTCGTTCCCTCTTTTGCTGTGGGCAGAGCACAAGAGATACTAGCAATGTTATACATGAACAAGCTCATAGACTATACTTACATAGACGGAATGGCTAAGGCGGCTTCAGAGATAGTGATAAATTATCCAGAGTTTACAAGAAACAAAGACATATTGCTCGGTGCACTTAAGAATGCACATTGGATAGGCATGCATGCAGAGAGATCTGAACCGCTTCAAAGGCCTAGCATTATAGTAACCACCGCAGGCATGCTAAACGGTGGGCCCGCTTTAGATTATATAACAAAACTAAATAAAAACTCAAAGATCTTTCTTACGGGTTATCAAGTAGAAGGCACAAATGGCAGAAGGCTTATGGAGGGTAAGCCTATAAAAATAAACAGCAGAAAGTTCAAAGTTGAAACCCCTTTTGAATTCTTCGATTTCTCAGCGCATGCAGGGAAAGCAGATCTTTATGAATATGTAAGAAGGAGCAACCCTGAAACTGTGATCTGCGTGCATGGCGATAACGAAAACACTAAGCTGTTTGCAGAAACACTAAGGCTCGAAGGATTCGATACATATGCACCAAAGGTTGGAGAAAAAATAAAGATTGATTTTTAAGTTTATGCGTTTTCTTCCTCTCCGCCTTCTTCGTCTCCCATGTCAGCTCCGAATTCATCTGAGCCCTCTTCTCTATCAAATTCTTCGCTTGTTTTAAGCTCCTCTCCCTTATTTGAACCTTTTTCTATTACCTCTATCTTTCCGTATTTACCTGCAGAGAGCTGCGGCGTGCCTCTAAATTCGCTCACATAGCCGTTTGTGATCCTTACCTTATCTCCTACCTCTATTGTATCTATATCATTCCCCCAGACTGTAAGCAATATACTTCCGGTTTCATCCTTAAGGGTAACATTAGCAACATTCAACCTTTTTCCATACTTCGTTACTACCTCTCTGGGCTCCTGTTTTTCTGTAACAGTAGCCTCGATGTTTACGTTTGATGCGCCTGCCTTTAAATCACTTATTTTCATTAGCTCACCAATTAGAATTCACTTTATATAGAAGGGATTAATTATAATAACCTTTGTTTCTTTTCTGGGATTTTTCTTCTGGCCTTTTATATGCTTGCAAGCTTTTCTCCAAGCTTCTTGATTTTTTCAATATCACTATCGCTTAGCGTCTCTTTTTTATCAACAATATAATCTGCAAGTGCTTCAAGTTCTGCAACAGCATCTCTCTTTATTATATTTTTGAATGGAAACCATGTACTATCTATAATCTCTTTTCCTTCTTCTGTTATCTTATAATATTTTTTCCCATCTTTCTCTTCTACCTCTATATAACCATCATCGCTCATTTCTTTTAGAAAAAAGTATAGGCTTCCTGGAGAAGGTCTCCAATAATGGTTGCTTATCTCCTCTATTCTCTTTGCAATTTCAGCTCCTGTTGCTCTACCTTCGTTAAGCACCGCTAGTATAAAATATCTAAGCCCAAAGCCGTGTCTGCCAAATTGCTTCTGCATCATACCCATTCCATGGCCACGCATTCCAAACCCTCCTCTCATTCCCATTCCTCTTCCAAAATACTCGTCTTCCATCATCCTACCACCTTATCGCAATTAGATATCTATTATAGATATCTAAAATAGATATAAATACTTTTCGGTTTGTTTTTAGCACCGCCTGCAAAACCCCATTTGGTAATAATACGAAACGCTCACAGAATGCCATATAACCCTACTACTTAAATTCAACATGTGAAAGCAAGCATCGCAGATGAATTAAGAAGCTTCATCAGTGTGGTGGGCATTACAATAGATAGTTTATAATTCTTTATTGCTTAATTATTAAATGAGTTCTATGCCAGAAATCTTCGAGAACCTATTAAAAGAGTCAAACATCTTTGCAAATAGGGATGCTCTTTCACCTCATTATATGCCAAATAACCTTCTTTTTAGGGAAAAGCAGATTGATGGTATTGTAAAATACTTAACCCCTTCACTCAGGGGTGAAAGAGGAAGAAACCTCTTTATATATGGCAAAACAGGTACAGGCAAAACTTCATGCATGAAGTATGTTATAGAAAAGATAAAAGAAGTACCAACAATAAAAGCAAAAATCTCCTACATAAACTGCAGAATATATAACTCAAGGTATAGAGTTCTAAGCAAAATAGTAACTGATCATCTGCCTTCCTATGCAAAAAGAGGCTATGGTATAGTAGACATATACGAAAAGATAATAAACTGGATAGAAGAAGATGGCAAAATACTTATTGTGGTGCTTGATGAAATTGATGTGGTAAAGGACCTTGATGATCTAATATACACCCTTACAAGAGCCAACAGCGATATTAAAAACGGTGGTGTTACAATTGTTGGCATATCAAACAAAATTTCCTTTAAAGAAGAGCTTGATCCAAGAAGCATATCAACACTTTATGAGAACGAACTGGTTTTTCCGCCATATAATTCTACAGAGCTTGCAGCGATATTGAAGCAGCGTGCTGAAATAAGCTTCAAACCAGGAGTAATAGACGATGCTTCAATAAACCTTGCCGCTGCTATAGCAGCTAAAGAAAGCGGTGATGCAAGGCTTGCTCTCAAGATACTTTCAAAAGCAGGTGAGATTGCTGAGGAAAAAGGTCTTTCAAAGGTAACCGCAAAGGAAATAAATGAAGCAGCAAAATCGGCAGATGAAGAAGTAGCATATGAGTTGGTGGGCACTCTTCCTGAACACCAGAAGCTAGTGCTATACGCAATATCTCTACTAACAATGCAAGGCAGTAAGTACAAAAAACTCACTGACGATACAGAGAGCTATCTGTTTAGCGGAGAGGTTTATGATAAATATGTAGCAATATGTGGTTCATTGGGAAAAGAGCCAAAAAGCGCAAGGTGGTATAGAAATTATATACAAGATTTGGAGATGCAGGGTCTTATAACAACATACGAATCAGGAAAAGGTATAAGGGGCCATACAAAGCTCATAAAGTTATCTTATTCACCTGACAGGATAAAAAACATTATTGAAAAAGAATTCTTTAAGGAGAGCGAGGCAGAAGGCACAAAGAATAGCGATGAAAACAATTAGATTATAGCCAAGGTAGATTGTATGTTCTATGATATCGCCTACTTTGATGTAGATAAAGGGCTAACTAAGCTTCTTGGCTACAAGAAAATATATTGCATAGGAAAAGACGTTTCATTGAATGAAGATAGCAATTATATAATTGCAGATGCCCATATGCTTCACAAATTCAAACTTAGCAACGTAATCGGGGTAAGAGCGAGCAAGGTTGATAAAGCATTATTCCAAAAGATAAAAGAAAGCGATAAGCCCATAATTATAGATACATCAAATCTTCTAAGTGGTGGGGATTTTATAAAAGAATATAATGGTGCTAAAAACATATTAAGAAACGCAATCAGAATGGGCTTGAGCGTATCGCTCGCAAGCTTTGCAAAAGACGAGGCGCATTTAATATCTGCCTTGCAGATGCTAGAGATTGCTAAATTTTTAGGCGCAGGCGAAGAAAGGGCAAAAGAAATGTTAGGCAATAGCTATGATATTGAAAAGAAAGAGTAGATATGTATTAGTAATGAGCTCAAAGCCAATAGAATTGGGCTCAAACCTTAGCGCATTCTTTAATGAGTTATCAAAATATGTTGGCCTATTTGGGCTTGCTAGGCTTAGTCCTTATTTTGTAAAAAAGATCGGCGAGAAGGAATTTATATTTAGAATAGCGAGAGGGTATGAAAAGGAGTTTATACTGGCGCTTTCATTTGTTAAGCTTAACGGCGTTGGGTTTTATTCTATACTCACTTCAGGCACAATAAAATCGCTCATCAGAAAATATAATGAAAGGAAGAAAAACTGAATTAGACAAATTTTATCGCATGCTCGCAGCTCAGTAAAGCAAAAGTTTATCAAAATGAGCTGGAAAAGATGGTGTGAAAGCGAACCGCATAAACATAACCCAACCTTCATCGCCCTGTTGGGCTCGGTTGGGAACGCATAACGCGTTTGTGGCATCATACCGTGCTTTGCTTGGTATGTTCCTAGTTCATAGACACGACTTGTATTCTGTATTGGAATACAGAGGTCAATATCTCCGTAGGCTTGAATTTCGGTGTGTCCCACCGTATGATGCATTTTTGTTGCAAACATATATATACTTTGTTGTCCAACATCTTAATATCATACCGTGCTTTGCTTGGGAAGCCCACGACCTTTGGTCATGGGATAGTGTCACTCACCCAATATAATATTAAAGATACTTTTCATTTTTATAGGTGAAGAATATGTATCCAAATATACAAGCATATGATAGAGGGGTAATGTTCAACCCTGATGGCAGGCTTTTTCAAGTAGAGTATGCTAAAGAGGCTGTAAGGAAAGGAGCAACCTCTATAGGCTTGATTGCAAAGGATAGTGTAATATTTGTGGCGCATAAAAACATAACAGACCCTCTTGCTGTTCCAAGCACAATACAGAAGGTGTTTATGGTAGATTCACATATTGGTGCAACTTATAGTGGCATGGTCGCAGATGGTTTGCACATAATCGGTATAGCAAGGGATTCAGCGCAGCAGCACAGGTTTATATTCAACGAAGTTAAGTCTATAGAATCTGTTGCAAAGGACCTAGCAGCATACATGATGCAGGCAACTCAATACGGCGGCATTAGGCCGTATGCAGTATCTATTCTTATCGGTGGAATAGATACACAGCCAAGGCTCTTTGAGATAGAACCGGGTGCATCGTTCCTTGGCTATAAAGCGGATGCAATAGGTTCAGGAAAGAAAGCAGCATCTGATATATTGGTAAAAGAGTATAAAGACAATATGCCACTTGATGATGCAATTTCACTTGGGGTAAAGATAATCAAAAAAGTGACAGAGACAAAGGTTACCCCTGATAATCTTGATGTTGGCTATATCGAAGATGGGCACGAATTTACAATATTAGGTTCTGATGAGATTGCAAAATATCTTTGATTTTTATTATTTTATTATTTTTGTGAGATTATGTCTTCTAAAAAAGTGATCGCCAAATATTCTGTTAACGGCGAAGAATTTGAGATTTTTGTTGATGCAGACCTTGCATACGAGTACATAACAGGAAAAAGAAGCGACCCGCTATCTGTTCTTGAAGTTGATGAGATCTTCAAAGACGCAAACAAAGGCGAGAGGCAGAGCAAGGAAAAGATAGAGAAAGCATTTAATACAACAGATCTTGCAAAAATAGTAGCAATAATACTTAAAAACGGCAATGTGCCTATCACTACTGAGCAGAGAAACAAACTGTTAGAAGAAAAGAAGAAGCAGATTATTGCAATAATATCTAGGAATTCTATAGATCCTAGAACAAACGCGCCGCTTCCTATGCAGAGGGTTGAAAATGCGATGGAGCAAGCAAAAGTGAGCATAGATCCTTTCAAAAGCGCAAGTGACCAAGTAGACCAAATAGTTAAAAAGATTAGTATGATAATACCTATTAAGTTTGCAGTAGCCAAAGTGGAGGTTACTGTTCCTGCAAGCTATGCAAGCAGGGTGTATAGCCTGCTTAAGCAATATGGCTTGAAGTCAGAGAAGTGGCTAAATGATGGTTCACTTTTAGCAGTAGTTGAGTTCCCTGCAGGGCTTCAGAGCGAGTTTTACGACAAGCTCAACAGCTTGGCACAGGGAAACGCAGAGACAAAACTTTTAGAGGTGTAAAAATGGAAATAGTTGTTCCAGGTGACATGATATTGGATAAGCCTATACATATGGAAAATACATTTATAGAAGATGATAAGACATATGCTGCTGTTCTTGGTGTTTTTGATAAGGAAAAGAAAGTATTGATACCACTTGAAGGATTATGGTATCCAAAGCATGGTGAACTTGTTGTTGGTATAATAATAGAAGAAAAGCTAAACAGCTATGTCGTGGACTTAAATGCACCTTATAAAGGCATACTTGTTGCAAAATATGTTCGAGACAAACTTTCTGTTGGCGATATAATAGAAGCAACAGTAAAAGAACTTGACGAAACAAAAACAGTAGTGCTTATGCGAGAAAGAAAGCTATATGGCGGCAAGATTATTGATGTTAAGCCTTCAAAGGTTCCAAGGATAATAGGAAAGAATAACACAATGATAAAGCAACTTACCGAAGGAACAAAATCAACAATTATAGTAGGCATGAATGGAAGGATATGGATTAAAGGGGGTGATGTTGCGCTTACAACAAAAGCAATACTAAGAATACAAGAAGAGGCTCATACCTCTGGACTTACGGATAGAATAAGAGAGATGCTTGAAAAATCGAAGAAAGCGGAGTGATTAAATGAATTCACAAGAAAAACCAAAACTTATTATAGATGGCAAAAGACTTGA
>Ga0080003_1000203_pt1 | contig 41969 bp, 42 predicted proteins | sample JossMetagenome_FD_69206 | JGI IMG/M metagenome (GOLD analysis project Ga0080003, IMG submission 69206) | Hot spring microbial communities from Joseph's Coat, Yellowstone National Park, USA - JC2_E (SPADES assembly) (version 2) | ecosystem: Environmental > Aquatic > Thermal springs > Hot (42-90C)... | reverse complement strand
TTAAGTGGGCCGCTTGGGGAGTATGGTCGCAAGGCTGAAACTTAAAGGAATTGGCGGGAGAGCACCGCAACGGGAGGAGCGTGCGGTTTAATTGGATTCAACGCCGGAAAACTCACCAGGAGAGACCATGGTATGAGAGTCAACCTGAAGAGCTTACTCGATTACATGGAGAAGTGGTGCATGGCCGTCGTCAGCTCGTACCGTAAAGCGTTCACTTAAGTGTGATAACGAGCGAGACCCCCATCCACATTTGCTAATATAATCGCGAGATTATATGCACTATGTGGAGACTGCCAGTGTTAAACTGGAGGAAGGAGAGGTCAACGGCAGGTCAGTATGCCCCGAATCTCCTGGGCTACACGCGCGCTACAAAGGACGGAACAATGGGTCGCAACTCCGAAAGGAGAAGCTAATCTCGAAATCCGTTCGTAGTTCAGACTGAGGGCTGTAATTCGCCCTCACGAAGCTGGATTCCGTAGTAATCGCGAATCAACAGTTCGCGGTGAATATGCCCCTGCTCTTTGCACACACCGCCTGTCAAGCCATCCGAGTTGGTTTTGGATGAGGGTATACTTCTTGGTATATTCGAATCCAAGATTGATGAGGAGGGCTAAGTCATAACAAGGTATCCGTAGGGGAACCTGCGGATGGATCACCTCCTAAGTTGGAATATTTCTCTTCTCATCGAAATTCTTTTTTTTAAGAAACTGTTTTAAGCTTATTGTTATTTAACAATTGATGTTCAAATGGTAAAAGTTGGCATTAATGGGTATGGAACTATAGGCAAAAGAGTAGCTGATGCTGTCACTTTGCAGGGCGATATGGAAGTTTCTGGCATTGTTAAGACAAAACCAGATTATATGGCATTTGTTGCAAGTAGAAAGTATAAGATATTCGTACCTGATGCAAAATCAAAGAAGTTATTTGATGATGCAGGAATCAAAGTGGAAGGATATCTAGATAATCTTATCGATGATTCCGAAATTATTGTGGATGCAACACCCGATGACGTAGGAAAGGAAAACAAGCCAATTTATGAACGCCATAAGGTTAAAGCAATATTTCAAGGAGGGGAGGATCACGAACTTACAAATCTTTCATTTAATGCATATGCCAACTTCAATGAGGCATGGGGAAAGGATTACGTTAGGGTGGTCTCATGCAATACAACTGGATTAATTAGAACGATATACCCTCTAAAGGCTCTTGGAAATTTCAAAGTCCGGGCTAATCTTGTCAGAAGAGCAACAGATCCCAATGATCATAAAAAAGGACCAATAAACTCTATTGAACCAGATTTAAAGATCCCAAGTCATCATGGTCCAGATGTTGCCTCTGTATTGAAAGGACTCGATATACAGACAATGGCAGTCAAGGTACCTACAACATTAATGCACGTACATTTTGTGAACATAATATTTGATAAGGATATGGATAAAGAAAAAATTATGAATGAATGGAAAAAATATAAGAGGATTACGTTTGTCTCTGGCAAAGATGACGTAAAAAGTACCGGTCAACTGATGGAAATAGCCAGAGAAACGGGAAGAAGCAGATCTGACCTTTACGAAATAGTTCTATGGAAAGATGCTGTAAGTATAAAGGGAAATGAATTATTTTATTATCAGGGTATTCATCAGGAAAGCGATGTAGTGCCCGAAAATATTGACGCAATAAGATCAATGCTTCAGTTAAAGGATAAGGAGGATAGTATAAATCAAACGGATAAATCTCTTAAAATAGGAGAGCTTGTATATGGCAGATAAAGGTAAGAAAATTAAGGAGATAGAAGATCTTCCCGGAGTAGGCGATTCTATCGCTGAGAAATTAAAAGAAGCAGGCTTCAATGATATTATGAGTCTTGCTGTGGCATCACCAAAGGATGTTTCTGATGCTGCTGAGATAGGAGAAAATATTGCCGCCAAAATTATAATTGCAGCTAGAAAGGCCGCGGACATAGGAAACTTTGAATCGGGAGATGTATTGCTGGAAAAGAGGAAAGAGATAAAGAGACTCACAACAGGCTCAAAGGCTCTGGATGACCTACTTGGTGGGGGGATTGAAACCAGCGCAATAACAGAATTTTTTGGAGAATTTGCTTCAGGAAAGACCCAAGTTATGCATCAGCTTGCCGTTAACGCAACTCTGCCACTGGATAAGATGGGTCTTGATGGTCATGTGTTGTTTATAGATACTGAAAACACATTCAGGCCAGAAAGGATTGTTCAGATGTCAAAACATCTTGAACTGGATCCAACTGAAGTTTTGAAGAAAATACATGTTGCAAGGGCTTATAACTCAAGTCACCAGATTCTACTAGTAGAAAAGGCCTATGAACTGACAGAGAAATTCCCTGTAAAGCTACTCATAGTTGATTCCCTTACGGCTCATTTCAGGGCCGAATATACAGGTAGAGGCACACTAGCTGAAAGGCAGCAGCTACTGAACAAACACATGCATGACCTTTTAAGATTCGGCGACATTTATAATGCTGCAATAGCAGTCACTAATCAGGTGGCGGCTAGACCAGACGTCTTCTTTGGAGACCCAACTACTTCCGTTGGTGGAAATATAGTTGGACATGCATCCACATACAGAGTTTATCTGAGGAAATCCAAGGGGGGAAAAAGAATCGCCAGACTGATAGATTCTCCTCATCTACCAGAAGGGGAGGCTGTTATTATGGTGACTCAGGATGGAATATCTGATGGTTAATAGATTATATTAACAAATGCAACTGTTCCAACCCTTCTCTCCTTTCCATCTTTATATATCATAAGGGATTGCGGGATATAAATGCCCAGAGGATAAACCATCCTTCCATTTTCCTTCAATTTTTCATATAAAAAAAGGGGTTTATAACTGAAACTTGCTGCAGAAATTATAAGGGAGAATTTATTCTTAAGACACATTCTGTTGATATTCGCATTCACTATCTCAACATTTTTTAAATTATACTTCTTTATGTTATATTTGGCAGAAACTGCCAAATCTTTTATTATCTCTATTGAGAGAACTGATCTTGCTAGAGACGCTATCAAAGCGGTCAGATATCCTGTACCAGTTCCAATTTCAAGAACATCATCATCCTCTGTTATATTAGAAATTTCCAAGAAAATTCCATTCATATGAGGTGCCGATTGAGTCTGACCGTAGGAAATATCAAGGGGTTCATCGATATCAGCGTAACTTTCGACGTTTTTAGGCAAAAAATCTCTCCTATCTATAATATTCATTATTTCAATTGCTCTCTTATTCTTGAGGAAACCCTCATCCTTCAGTCTGTCCCCCCATCTTATCAAAACTTCACCAACCTATAACTTAGATCAGAAGTATTTATCAAAGTACCTATTCCGGGCTTTGGATTAAAATTCATCATCTTCTGATAATCCGTCTGTTCCTGAAATGTAGATGCATTTACAGCAAGAATTCCTCTGTATGAGGTAATAGAATGGTCATGTATATGTCCCGTAATAAAAACATCCGGAACAGGATCTATAACGTAATAATCCTCCTTCAATGGTATGAATGAAAGATTTTTACCATAAATTGGAGCCAAATGACCCCTCTTTAACATCTCCTTCATTACTTTATCTGAGTCATTTAATGAAGTTCCAGGCATAGATTCCACGAAGTCCATGATGGAAGTTCCGTGATATAGAAGAAATATTCTCCTACCTATTTCTACCCACACGGGATTAGAAAGAGAAATGACGTTTGGAGGGAAGAGTTCATTTATCTCCTTAGGTAAGGGATTCTGGGGCTCAGTTGGATATACCATATCATGATTCCCAGGAATAAGAATGACCTTTATATTTCTATTAATCTTGGAAATTAACTCTGCAAGTCTCTTGTACTGCTTTATTATATCTGGAATCTCCAGATCTTTTTCCTGGTCAGGGTAAACTCCTATCCCATCAACCAGGTCTCCATTCATTATGATATATGAAACATTGCTGTTGTTCACATAATCTATTAAATTCATGAAATTATTATTCATGAAATTTCTTGAACCTACGTGGATATCTGAAATGACCAAAACTTCCAGCCCGGTATCATAAAACTCCTTTCTCTTTTCCAGATCAGGTCTAATAATAGATTCAGCAAATATTGCTGTTCTATCCTTACTGATTTTACCAGATACTCCGATTACTTCATCGTGAAATACCAGATCATTGAATTTCTGACCAAGTATAACCTTGATAGAATCATCCTGATCCTCTATTTCAATTATCTTATATCCCTTTTTTGACACGGAAGAATCAACTACAAGGCCAATAGTATCCACATTATCCCCTGAAATTTTTGCCTTCTTTATTGAAACAAAATGATGAGAAAATGACCTAGACTTTATTTTCTTTGAAAGAACATTGAATCTGTTCTGAAAAATATCAACAAATGATCCACTTATTCCAGGAAAACCGTTGAGATGAAACTCCTTTACTATTGAAAACTCATTATCAACAGGTAAATCTTTGAATGTAAAAACAGGACTCTGAAAATTAAGTTTGCTCTGAACCTTTTCAAGGTAAACCAGGCCTCCTCTTTTTTCAATTTCCTTTATCACTCTTTCCTCAACCAATATGCCCCTTTCGAGAAAGAATTTTTCAATATCTTGTATCATTGAATCATCAATTAAAAGAACCTTAAATTTTTTCCTAACGTATTCAAGGTAAATTATATGATAATACTATAAGAAAGTATTATTTTTGCAATTTCATTACAATTGAGAGAGAGTGATGGATCAAAATCTTTTGTTCAATAAGAATACGAGAATACTTGCAATTGATGATTCACCATTCATTAGGGGAGACTCTTTTACAAACATTATTGGTGTTATAATAAGAAAGGACCTTTATATAGAAAATATTCTAAAGAAAACTATTCAAGTAGATGGGATGGATGTTACGGATAGGATAATGGAAATGGTCCAAGAGAAAGGGGAGGGAATAAGGATGATAATGATAAAGGGCATAACTTTTGGCGGATTCAATGTTCTAGACATGGAAAAATTATATGATGCTCAAAAAATACCAATCATAAATTTTATGGACCACTCTCCCGACAAGGATGCGATAGAAGCCGCTCTGAAAAAACATTTCAATGACTGGGAAATCAGATTATCATTGATGAAGGGCTATAGCAAAATTGATGAATCTGTATATATAAAAACAGTTGGTATAGACTTAAGGTCTGCAGTAAAGTTCTCATTTGGTTTGATGAAGAATGGAAAGATACCGGAACCATTAAGGATAGTAGACCTAATCGCATCTATTTGCTAGACAGAATCCAGTTTAGCAAGCCTTATATCTTTTCTCTTCCTTTCTAAATATTTATAAACAGTACCATGCTGATTTCCACGTAATATCATCATAATGCTTTCCCGGGATATTTCCATCTGGATGTAATCTCCAATTATAGAAACAGTATTTCCATATATAGAGATATATGATTCTGAGAGTTCCTCTATAAGCCTCCTAGTTTTACCCCTTGTTCCTATAAGCCTTGATCTAACTGTTTTGACTCTTTTAGAGTTTTTACCCGTATAATCCTTAAGATCTATTATCTCAAGATAAACACCTGTATCAAAAAGCCTAAAGGCTCTTTCCGGCGAAAAACCTCTACCAATAGCTCTGACAACCTCTCTCACCTTAAGTGGCATCTCAGGATCTTTAGGGCTATTGTCATCAAGATTTACATCCCCTGTCTCGGAATCTATTTCCAGTCTGACCCCAGAAATATTTTCAATTTTACTTCTCGTTTCCCCGTTCTTGCCTATCAATACGCCAATTCTGTCCTGTGGTATTCTAATCGAAATCATCTATCTCTCCCACCGTGAATCGTAATATTTTATATTCATCATTATCGAATCCAAATTTATTAAAAAATTTTACCATATTCTTTATGTCCCTTTTCAGCAGTATCATCGATGCTGGATCCTTAATATCAACCGCTTGGGCTATATCTATCATGTATGCTTTTTTCCTGTGTAGGAGGAAATTATATTCACTGAGGTCTCCATGAACAAGCTTTCCTCTTAAGTATAGACTTCTGATATCGCTAAAAATTTGCTCTATCAATGAATTATCAATTTCAACATCCTTTATCTGTGGCGCGGGTCTTTTTCTATTCCCAAGATACTGCATAAGTAGCACATTGCCTATTACCTTAATTGGTTTAGGTGCAAACACCCCTGCCTGATTTGCAATGCCAAGATTCCTAAATTCTCTGTAGGCCCATTGAATAACGAATTTTCTCTTGTTGGACGAATTCTCTATTCCCCATCTATCACCCGCATACCTCTCGATATTTTTAAAGGTAGAAGCGACAGTTTTGTATATTTTTACAGCATAAAATTTTCCCTCTCCTGATGCTGCAAAGACTATGCTTTCTTTTCCAGAGGAGATTGGGAATTCAAATCTCTCTATATATTTTCCTGAAAACATCCTGTAAATATTGAGAAGCGTGAACTTATCAAAAACATAGCCGAAAACCTTTTCAGTCTCTTTCAAACGTTCTTCAGTTTTCCTGATTTTTTCATCATTTGAATACATCAAGAATCTCCGGTAGAATCTTATTCCTTGATAAATATGAGGCCTGTGTCTTAGTATATCTGAAAGTCACATCAGCCCTTTCATCCTGAAAGCTCCAGGGCTTAACAATAACCAAATCCCCCTCTCTCATCCACATTCTTTTCCTGATTTTCCCAGGAATCCTGCCTGTTCTTGTTTTCCCGTCAGCACACATAACTATTAATCTTGAACTGCCAAGTAATTTCTCAACAATCCCAAACATTTCTCCCTTATTAACATTAGGTAAAATAACTCTTGAAATTTCCTCATTATAGTCTTTATCATCACTTGTCATTTCAACACATATAAAAAGAATTTATAAAAATTTAACTAAATTTTTATTTTCTCATTGCTACTGATATTGCCCCAACTGGGCATGCAGTAACACAGGCATTGCAGAATATGCAGTCTGATTCTCTTACTGGGTCTGCCTTGTCTGTTCTATATTTATTCCATAAGTCTGAACCTTCTGGAATAACCTTATCATTTCCAGATCCCTTATTTCCTGGGTTAAGGAACCATTCATAAACATTTACTGGGCAAACATCCATGCATGCTCCATCAGCAGTACACGTCTCCCAATCTACTGCAACATTAGTCCCATGTATTCCAAGTTTTGTTGGATATGGTTTTCCATCCTTATCCATTCTCTGTTTCCCCTCAGCTCTAACTTCGTGCCCATTGTGAGTTCCTGTTACTGGATATTCATCGGGCTTATCAAAGAAATTATCATCTATCGGTTTCGGATTATAATCAACCTTTCTGGTCATGAATAGTGAACTACTTTACCATTAATAAATATAACGTTCATCTTGGACTGCATCTGAATTAAATACTATTTTGCAATTGGAGTAGGTAATGAATAGTGCACTTTCAGAATATCTTCTGGATCAACTGAAGAAAGTCTCATCCCAGGATGACCTTGAAAGAGTAAGGATGAACACCACCAGAAAGTTTGGTTTACTGAAAGTAATAAGCAATACAGATATTCTGAACATGATCCCTCCTGAATACAGGGAAAAATATGAGAAATTGTTATCAAGAAAACCAACGCGTACATTATCCGGAGTATCAGTCGTCGCAATAATGACATCTCCATATTCATGCCCCCATGGAAGATGCACATATTGTCCGGGGGGCGTTGAATATTCATCACCACAATCTTATACAGGTTTGGAGCCAGCAGCAATGAGAGGCAAACAGAATAATTATGATCCTTATCTTCAGACCAGGAATAGGATAGATCAGCTTGAAAGAATAGGGCATCCAACGGACAAAATTGATCTTATAGTAATGGGAGGAACTTTTACGGCAAGGTCAAAAGATTACCAGATTCAATTCGTAAAAGGTGCCCTTGATGCGATGAATAATATTGTCTCTAAAAATCTGGAAGAGGCGATAATGATTAATGAGACCTCGAAGAATAGGTGCATAGGATTGACAATTGAAACGCGTCCAGACTGGTTCTTAGAAAAGGAAATAGACCTATCGCTGAGTTACGGTGCAACAAAAGTGGAGCTAGGAGTACAAACGGTCTTTAACGATATTCATAGATCAACAAAACGTGCTCACAGAACTTATGATGTCATAAGATCAACGGCCCTATCAAAAGATTCCGGATTCAAGGTATTGTATCATATAATGCCTGGAATCGGAGGGGTAGATTATGATGGTGACTTATCAACCCTTAAAAGACTATTTCAGGATGAAAGGTTGAGACCGGATATGTTAAAGATATATCCAGCATTAATAGTTGAGGGAACAAAATTTTTCGAGGAATATAAAGAAGGAAAATTCAGATCTTATGAAAGTGAAGAGGCAACTGATCTTATAGCAGATTTCTTCAGATATATCCCTAATTATGTAAGAGTACACAGAATTCAGCGTGATATTCCAGTCTATAAAATAGTTCAGGGTGTAAAAAGAAGCGATATACACAACCTGGCAATTAATAGGGCGCTTGAAAAGGGGATAAAGATTAATGAAATAAGGTATCGTGAAATAGGAAGGGCAAACTCTGCAAGTGGGAAAATAGAACTTAGGGTAACGAGCTATTATGCATCGGGCGGTTTGGAGAAATTTCTGGAATTCATCGATGAGGATGATAAAATAATTGCTTTTCTGAGACTGAGGTTTCCTGGAGAAAATGTATTCAGACAGGAAATCGAGGGAAGATCGATAATAAGGGAAATTAAGACATTTGGAAAGGAAGCTAGAATTAACGAGGCCGGAGAATTTCAGCATAAGGGTTATGGTAAAAGGTTGCTTTACGAAGCCGAAGAAATATCCAAGGAAGCCGGCTACAACGGAATACTTGTAATTTCTGGAATTGGAGTCAGAGAGTATTTCAGGAAGAATGGCTATGAGAGAGTTGGCCCTTATATGGGAAAGAATCTGAAATAATTAATTTAAATAATCAAAAATAATAGACATTCATGAATTTACTATTAATCCTCAGTGTTCTAGTGCTGGCACTATCCTTATTGTTCCTTTCAATATCTATAGTGCTTATACTGAGGAAGTACACGTCGAAGGGGGCAATACTTTCATTATTTTTCCTGATTATGTCTGTCAACTATCTTCTAATTATATATGAAGAAATTCAAAATTTGTCAGTTAATCTCTACATTTTTGTAATATCAGATCTACTGATAGTGTTATCTCTATTGGCACTAACCATTACAAGGTGACTATCTGTTGGAACCGGACAGAAGAAATGAGATATTGAATTTCGTGAAGGCAAATCCTGGATATTACTTTAGGGAATTGCAACGATCTCTGAAGCTACCTACGGGTGTTCTGCAATATCATCTCAATAACCTAATAAAGGATGGGGAAGTTATATATGAGGAACTGAATGGAACTAAATGTTATTTCCCTGCTAAATCATTCTCAAAACAGCAGATAATAATACTTAGCCATCTCAGGAACCATATAAGAAATAAAATTGTGAAAATGTTGCTCTCTGGAAAGGCAATGAGCCCTTCAGAAATGATAAAAAATCTCAAGATAAGCGCACCGACCTTAAGCTATCATCTATCTCTTTTGACTCAGGACAATGTACTTGAAAGAGTCCAGATGGAAAAGGGAATAGGCTACAGGATAAGGGATATGGAATCAATGAAAGGTCTCATAATAGAATATAGAGAATCATTTATAGACAAATTTGTCCAGGACTTTATAGAAATATGGAATAAATGAGGGTTATTTTCTTTTGTAAATTGCATATATCATAAAAAATATTGCAGTGAAAATGATAATTCCTATGATTATAGAGTAATAATTTTGTAAAATAGTAGAATATTTGCCGAAGTATTGGCCCTGTTCATTGAGGAGACTCATATATTGATTCGCATAATTTCCATAAGAAGAAGATATTACTGAAGAGAATAAAGTCTGGAAATAACCGTCATTTATGTTGAATGACATTTCCAAAATTAAATTGTTTGACTTCTCAAAAGATCTTAGGAAAATAGTAACTACATTTTTATTAACCTTTAAAAAACCAGGGATATAGATGTTATAACTTTGGTTGCTGATTGAAATGGATACATTGTACATAGGATACCCGCTCATATCATTGACGCCGTTTATACTTATCCCGTTAATGCTCCCTCCTCCAAAATTATCTATAACATAAACTAAAGTCATATATTTGAATGATGTGTAACCGGCAAAATAGAAAGAAAACTGAACTGTTTTCTGTCCAGAGAAATACATTGGAATATACCCATCTGGCTGCAGGAAATCTACATTGAAAGGGGACCTGTGAATTGTTACGGAATAATTGGCTATTATATGGTCACCGAGCGGTGAGTTCAGATTAAAGGATGAATAACCCATGGTAGTGCTAAACTGTTTATAAATTTTGAAATGATTATGACCTAGATTGAAAGTCTCCACATTTGAAAAAGGTCTATCACCTAATCCAATCATTTTGATATGCGGCGAAAGAATCGTGTCCTGGGTGTTCATACCATAAACTAGTCCTGCCGGAACAATAAGTAAAAGGGCAATCAACAGTACTGAAATTACTCTCAATATAATATGAGATTACATTCTTAATAAAAATAAATTTGGTACAAATTTTTAAATTACCTATAGAACTGAAAATCTAATTTTAGCACCTTCAGATATTGCTTTCCTCAACGCCCTACCCTGAACAGAATTTGATCTTATCTGTATTATTCCATTCTTGGAAACTCTGGCTATGAAGAGAGGGGAATCATTTACAAGTATTTCCACTTCCTTATCCCTGAAATCTTCTCCAACATAGAGATTAATCTTGTTTGTTCTGACTTCCGTTGTTACTTCTCCAGGATTATCAAATTTCATCTCTTCTATGTCGATCTTCATCCCAACATCTTCCTCGAGTTTCTTGACCCTTCTCCCGCCCTTTCCTATAAGCTCTCCTATGTATTGTTCGGGAACAAATAATTTGATCTTTCCAGATGAGGTGATATCTATTTTATGTGGAATTTCTTCAAGTTCCTTATCAATATTTTTGACTATGGCCTTGAGGTCTTTTTCATTCTCCACTTTCACTGGGACAACAACAACTTGTTCTCCAAAGGTATAAATTTCGTGCAGTAATCTCCCGGTGAAGAAATCTTTTATTTCAATAACCGGCCTTGCGAGGTCTTCCTCGTTCATGCCGCTAGGTATTTTAACAGAATAGCTGATATCCAGAACATTCTTGATAGCACCATTCTCTACGAATATGACAGTATCCATTATCTGTGGTATCACTCCCAAATCTATTTTACCGACAAATCTCTGTATGGAATCAACGGGTCTTGAAGCATGGATAACTCCAATCATACCTACTCCTGCCAACCTCAGATCTGTAAAAACTATGAAATCCCCCGTAGTTCTTATCTCATCAAAGACGGTGTAATCTGGTCTTTCAAGCAGCAATAAATCCCCTGTCTTCTCCATCGATCCCTCAATTTGTGTAAGCTGGGTTATATCTTCTGATACTTGGAGATCCCTTGGCTTTTCAAGTGTTTTGACTATTTTTCCTTGGGAATTGTAGAATTCTGCGAGGGCCTGAACGAATGTACTCTTCCCTGCCCCAGGTCTTCCAGAAACAATTATTCCTTCAGCCCTTTCTCTGAATCTTAACATTAGGGAATCAGGAAGATTGTAATCTTCTATTGATAACTTTTTTGTTGGCTTCACTGCTGTTATTTCGATCCCATTGCTGACCGGAGGTCTGGTAATAACAACCCTTACGCTTCCAAGCTGTACAACAGTCGCACCTCTTATATCCATTTCAACAAGACTACTGTTATCATTTCTTGCCCTTTCCACAATATCATTGGCTATGACACTAACCTGACTGCTGCTAATTATTTCGTCGCCATAAACAATTCTCCAGTCGCCAGGCCTTCCTACCTTCATCCTCGGCTTGGTATTTGCCTTTAGGTGGACGGACATTGTATTTTCAGTAAAGTAACTTTCAATTTTCTTAGATTCTACAGCAAGAGGTTCAAGAAACATCACTCTTATCCCCTTTATTTCGGCAATGGATTTTTGAATGTAATCTCCTGTGACAAGAATTGAATTTGTATCAAGGGCCGCCTGCCTTATCATTTCATCAACTTCACCACTTTTTGCTCTCTTTATCTGCCATTCATTTGGTCTTCTTCCATAAAATTGTAAATTTATTTCTCCTGTCTCTTTCATCTTTCTTAATTTCTGCAACTCTTCCAGTCCTGTAAATCCAATACTTCTTCCTTCATTAGCCTGATGTTCTATTTCCGAAATGAGGGCCTCTGATATGATAACATCACTTGGAATATTCTCCAGAATAAATCTGGTAAATCTCCCATCAACTATTACAGATGTATCTGGCAAATAAGTTTCTTGCATACTTACTCATGCATATTAAATATATATTCTTGATATTCTTAATTCTTATGAAGATATGAACAAGAAAACTCCGGCCTCCAAGGAGGAGTATATCAGAATAAATATAGCCCTTGAAGTAAAAAGAGGATCATTCCCATTCTATGGTGGCAGGAGGTTTATCGGTAATATCATACACAACCCTATTAATTTCAGGAATCTTATTTGTTATTTCCCTTGAGATACTTGCAAGTATATCCCACGGTATATTAGTAAAATTGGCGGTCATACCATCAATGGAGTCAACACACCTTATTGCTACAGTATTTCCGTATACTCTTCTATCTCCGTGTACACCTGTTGACCTGTCAGAAAGGAGAACTACAAAATATTGCCAAGGAATTATCTTCTCTTTTTCAAGACCTCTTTCAAGAATATCAGTAGCCCTTTTTAGCAAATCAAGTTTCTCTCTCGTAATTTCGCCCATTATTCTCACTGCAAGACCTGGTCCTGGAAAAGGTTGCCTCTTACTAGGTATTTCATAAAATTCTGCAAGTTTTCTAACTTCATCCTTGTAGAGGTCCCTTAGAGGTTCATATATTTTTATTCCCATTTTTTCAGGAAGACCTCCCACATTGTGGTGGCTTTTTATAGTATCTCTTAATCCGCCTCCTGATTCTATCCAGTCAGGTGCAATTGTTCCCTGAATGAGAAATTCAGCATTAAATTTCTTGGCCTCTACCTCGAATAACTCGATGAAGGTTTTTCCTATAACCTTCCTCTTGATTTCTGGGTCTTCGATCCCCTTTAAATTTGAGAGAAATGTATCTTGCCCATCAATAATCTTATAGTTAATTCCAAGTTTGTCTAATATTGCCCTCACATTTTCAGTTTCACCGAGGCGCATCAAGCCGGTATCAACATATACTGCCAGACTTTTATCTTTTAGTGCGTCGTATGCAATTTTCGCCGCTACAGTGCTATCAACGCCTCCAGAAACAGCTATGATAGCTTTCCCGGTGACTACTTCTTTCATTTTATTTACTGCTTCACCAATAAAAATGGTAGGGTTAAACAAAAAATCTACCCTCAGGACTTTAGTAAAACTGCCAAGAATATTAGCAGGGCAATAACAGCTCCCACAATTGCAGATACAAGATAAAGTAGGCCATTATAAATTACTAAGGTAACCCGGATTCCCAGAGGCACCCTTAAAAGATATGTTAGGAAGCCGACTATTATACCAAGAACCGCCAGAACTCCACCAAACGTTCTAACCTTGCCTGAACCAAAATAAGCAGCGAATATTCCCAATATCAGAAGAACTAACCCCATCACTAATAGCATCATTGCTACAAATATTCCCCATGTTGTCATTTTTTCACCTACATCTTAATTCCCGTAAGTGTTTTCGTATCTAAAATACCATCGATCATCCTTATTTTATCAATGACTATCTGACCGAGCTCAGTAAAATCCTTAGTTTCTAGCTTAGCAATCAGATCGAATTCACCAAATAAGGGATGAAGTTCAACGATTTCTTTAATCTTCAATAGCTCATTATATACCTGATGTTCTTTTCCGGGAACTGTGCTGATGAGAACAAATCCTACTGCCAGATTTATCACCAGTCATTAATATGAAGATGTTATTTATTTTTTTCCTAAAAGAATTTGCAAACCGATTATCCTTATGAAAAAGTTAGGAGCTTGAAGGAAGCAGTAAAACTTTTATCTTCAGAGAGGAGATACACGGGCTTCCCCCAATAAAAAATTATTTTTCTTTTAAGTTAACTAATAAGCACCAAAGTTTAAATAAAATATTTTAACTAATAATAACTGTCGAAGATATGTCTGAAGTGGACATTGATCTAATTATAGGTGGACCTCAGGGTGGCGGAATAGATAGTGCCGCCCAGATTATTATACGTTCTTTTTCAATTGCGGGTTATGAAGCATACGGTATAAGGGAGTATCATTCCAATATAAAAGGAAGGCATAGCTACTTCCACGTTAGAATAAAGGATGACGAAGTTAGAAGTCTCAGATACCCGGTAGATATTCTTGCGTGCCTTGATTCTGAAACACCTTTCGTGCATATGTACGATGTGACAAAAAATACCATAGTTCTTTTCGATGAGGACGTCAAGGGAACTAAGCTGAACCAAGTCCTGACTCTTGAACCTGAGACAAAGAAACACATTGAAGAAAAATTGCAGTCCGAAGGGTACGAGTTAACGGTCAGTGGTTCCTTGGAATATATGAAGAAAAAAGGTGCAATACTTGTGCCTGTCTCATTCAGAAGTTTGGTAAATGAGGCTCTTGGACCAAGTAAACCACCTGCAAGATATGCTAATACGCTTGGCGCGTCCATTTCAATGGCACTTATGGGCCTTGATTCAGAATTTACCATGAGTGGTATAGCAAGTGTTTTTGGAAAGAAAAAAGAAGTATTGGAAGATAATGAAAAAATCGTAAAGGTCGCATATGAATACATCTCCAAAAACAACGGTCTGAAAATTAAGAAGTTGGGGGCTAAAACAGTCAGGGAAAGATATATACTGACTGGAAATGAGGCAATAGCAATAGGGAAAGTCATAGGCGGTCTTAAACTTCAAACTTATTATCCAATAACGCCAGCAGCTGATGAAAGCTTCTTCCTGGAAGGTCACGACTATTTTGATGAACTTACAGGAGGAGAAAACGAAACTCTTAGAAAGAGTGGTGTAGTTATAGTACAAGCTGAGGATGAAATTTCTGCAATAGCGATGGCGATTTCAGGTGCGATGACCGGTGCAAGAACTGCGACAGGAACATCCGGTCCAGGTTTTTCCTTAATGGCAGAAGCTATAGGATATGCAGGAATAAACGAAGTACCTGTTGTAATAACCCTATATCAGAGAGGAGGACCCAGTACTGGGCTTCCAACGAGAAACTCTCAGGCGGATCTCTCTTTTGCGGTGAATGCTGGTCATGGCGACTTCCCGAAGATAGTCCTTTCTTCTGGAGATGTGCAGGAAGGTATTGAGGATGCAGTAAAGGCATTTAATTTCGCAGAAATGTTCCAGTTACCGGTTATACACATATTAGATAAGAATTTTGCAAATTCATTCTACGTTGTAGACGGTATAGATTATGATAAGATGAAGATAAATAGGTGGAAGCTTCCGGAAAAACAGGAAGAGGGATTTGAAAGATTCAAATTCACTGAAGATGGTATATCACCAATGGGATTTTTCGGGAAAAACATCATGTGGTTGACAGGCGATGAGCACAATGAGATTGGTCATATAACGGAAGATCCGGAAACAAGAGATGCAATGATGGTCAAGAGGATGGGTAAACTCGAAACAGCAAAGAAAATGATACCCCTTGATGATCAGGCCATTTTATTCGGCGAAAAAAATGCAGATGTTACAATCGTTTCTTGGGGCAGCAATAAGGGTATAATTCTAGACGTCATGGATAGACTTAAGAAGGAAGGAAAAAAGGTAAATTTCCTCTACATAAGAATGATGGTTCCATTTCCGACTGATTTCGTAACAAGTATACTCAAAAATTCAAAGATGATCATAGATGTAGAGAATAATTATACAGGTCAGCTGGCTATGCTGATTAAGCAGAATTGTGCAATAAATATCAATAAATATCTATTGAAATATAATGGAAGACATCCAACTGAGGATGAGGTTTATGAGGGAATTAATAAACTAATTGATGGAAAATCAAACAGGGTGGTGATGACGAATGGAGCATAATTATAGAACTGACCTATGGGTTGACTGGTGTCCAGGATGCGGTGACTTTGGAATCCTGAGTGCTATTCAACAGAGTCTCGCAGAAATAGATAAGAATCCAGAGAATTATGTACTTGTGTCCGGCATTGGATGTTCGGCTAAAACTCCCCATTATGTAAATGTCTCAGGAATTCACACATTGCATGGGAGAGGCATACCATTTGCCACAGGTATCAAACTAGCAAATCCTAATTTAACTGTTATACTCGATGGAGGAGATGGAGATATACTGAGTATAGGTGCCGGGCACTTTGTTGCAGCTGGAAGAAGAAACGTAGATATGACCATAATAATCCATAACAATGGAGTTTACGGACTAACAAAAGGTCAGGCATCCCCAACAATGCCGAGGGGATTGAAGACAAAGGGTCTGCAGAGGCCAAATATTTATGATTCTCTCAATCCAGTAGCAGTTGCTTTATCCGTCGGATATACTTTTGTCGCAAGGGCATTCGCCTTTGATATAAAAAATACGAAGGACATCTTAGTAAAGGCAATTAAGCATAAAGGAACAGCCGTTGTTGATCTCCTGCAGCCGTGTCCAACTTATAATGATATAAATACTAAGGAATGGTATGAGAAGAGGATTTACTACATGGATAAAGATCCAACGTGGGACCCAATTGTCAGGAAGGCAGATCAAGACGAAGTAGAAAAGAAGTATCTTCAGGGAATACAGAAATCATTGGAATGGGAAGAGAAAATACCTTTGGGAATATTCTATCAAAATGAATTCGTTCCTTCATATGAGGAAAGAATAAACAATAACATACCCACATACTTCACTGATCCACCAGCAACATCTAAGATATGCGATGGAAATGGTCTCCCACTTGCTAGGATGGATAAAATATTCTCTGATAGGTTAATCAGGAAATAGATATATGATACTAGGTGGTCATCTCTCAACTAAGGATGGTTTTGGGCAACTACCAGAAAACGCACGGAAGATAGGTTTTAAAACCTATCAATTTTTTTCAAAGAACCAGATGCAGTGGAAAGCTAAACCCATTCCTGATCAGGAAGCAGAACTTCACAGGGAGAATATTAAGAAATTCAGCATTCAGAAACCAGCAATTCATGCTTCATATCTCCTAAATCTTGGAAGCCCGGAAAAGGATAAGTTGGAAAAATCATACGAAGCTTTCATAGATGAAATAACTAGGGCCGAAAAGCTTGGAATAGAGTTACTAATTTTCCATCCAGGTGCACATATGGGTTCTGGAGAAAAAAAAGCTCTTGGTAACATTGTGGAATCAATGAACAGAGCGATTGAGGACACAAAAGGTTTGAAGGTAAATCTAGTTGTAGAGAATACTGCAGGTCAAGGGACGGTTGTGGGTTATTCAATGGATCACCTATCATTCATAAGAGACAATATTGAAGAAAGATCACGAATAGGCTTCTGCATAGATACATGTCATATATATCAGGCTGGATATGATATCAGCAATAATTTTGAAGGAGTAATAGACGAAATCAAGGCAAAGATTGGTTTAGATTATATCAAGGCTCTACATTTGAATGATTCAAAACCTCCATTTAATAAACATCTTGACAGGCATGAAATGCTTGGAAAGGGGACAATAGATGTGTCGTTTTTCCGGAAAATATTTGAGGTTGAGGAATTTCGCAATATTCCCGCATTCCTAGAAACTCCAGAAGGGGAGGAAGGGTATCCAAAGGATATTGAATTTTTAACGTCTCTTGGCATAAAATTATAGTTGACATCTTCACCTCCATGAAGGATCAAATGTTCCTACTCTGAGGGTACATAGATGATACCCTTGTGATTCAGGTATCTCGCCAGGGGGATTCACAAAGGTGCGATTTCGGGAATGCCATCTCTAATTTTATCGAGACTTTTATCAGGTATATATTGCTAAAGTTCACTGCCACATTTAAATTCCCATCGATTAATATATCGTTGGCATAATATTGATATGTTCCATCTAAAAGTTTCAGATTATTTTTATCATGTTGCATCCGGAACACTTCTTAGAGGATGGATCAAATCCGTCTTGGTAAATCTAAGTATTTCAGGCTGCGGTCAGCTGGCCAATTGTTGCGGTTTGTGAATGGGGACTCATGAGTTCGGCGGAGACCGATATCAATCTTCGAATATTTAGTTAGAAGAAGTAGACAAACCGAAAGTGACACCTTTATCAAGTATCTTCCTAGCATCCCTGATTATATTTTCAGATATTTTTTCTCCAAATCCAGCTATTTTCTGGATATCTGCCGGATTTGCATTTGCAAGTTTTGATAGATCATAACCATTAATCATTAATCTCCTTGCTCTCACCCTACCAACGTTTGGAACAAATGTAAGTGGAATTATATCCTCTCTTACACCATTTGATATTCTGTAATTCAATATCCTGAGATCAGTCCTTGCTTTTCCAAAAACTTTTGAAATTTCATACAGACTGTGAGAAAGCCAGTCTGCTATTTCGACCCTGTTCCTAATATCTGCAGGCCATATATTATATCTCTCAACGATTGAGTCCTCCGGAACCTCATTTATCCAATCCCTTAAAACTAAGGCAACCTTTATTTGCCCCTCATCTGCGTTTATGTTTGCAGAAAGCAAATTCCTGAAGACCTCTGCATCATTCTCTCCAACATACATCTGGGGCATGTCAGGCGTTATTGATATTCCCAGTAATATGTTATCAATATCTGCCTCATCAATCAGCTTCCTGAGAATCACTCCTGACACAGGATCGATATAAAGTTCAGAAACCCTCTTGCCGAAAGGAGTTGCCCTCAATCTTTCATTACCCTTTATCATTTCATTCCTATTCAGGAAGTCCAAAGCTTCATCAATCCATGAATCAAGATCTTTTCCCTGTTTGGATGCTAATGTAAGATTAAAGAAATTTTTCAGAGACTCTTTATCCCTGCAGAGGTTTGATGAGATCAACCCTAAAACATGCATTCTCAGCTTTCCTTCATCTATTTTTGACTCTATATTCTCCAATTCTCCATTTATATAATAATTAAATACGTCCCTGATTCTTGTTTTAGATGAATAGATATACCCGTTGCCCAGCCTATCATATTTAATCCTTCCAGCTCTCCCCAGCATCTGCTGTATTTCGAAATTGGGTATCATATCGCTAGAAAAACCGTTATACCTGAAAATATCCTTTATTATAACTGATCTTGCTGGAAGATTCATTCCTGCAGCCAGTGTTGTGGTGGCAACAACAAGTTTCAGGTGCCCTTCTCTGAAAAATTTTTCAACAAGTCTGCGTTGCTCACTCAGCATTCCAGCGTGATGATAACCCACCCCCTTTCTTAATAATGAATATAATTTATGATTAAGAGAGCCTTCATCTCCCAAATCTAGTTCAGATAATACCCTTCTATCTTCATCCGAGAGGTATCTGTACACTTCATTTGAAATTTTTTCTGCAAATTTCTCTGTTGCTTTCCTCGAATTAACGAATATGAGAGTCTGCCCTCCATCTTCAAGAGTTTGAGGTATAAATTTTTCCAAGCTTTCAATCTCGTCCACCTTTCTTCCATTCTCATCATACACATATTCCCCCGCAATTATGAATTTTGATAACGGTACAGGTCTGAAGTTGCTTATCACAGATAAGGAATTGAGCCATTCCGAAATTTCACTGATATTATTCACAGTCGCCGACATTGCGAGAAACTGGATATTCTCGAACATATATCTCATCTTAGTAATAACTATCTCCAAGGTATGACCTCTGGTCTCATCCATTATATTATGTATTTCATCAAAAACTACAAATCCTAAACCTTCAAATACTTGGGGATTGTTTCTCAGTATAGAATCAATTTTTTCTGATGTTGAGATTACAACATCATAATTTTTCAAGTAAGTTGATGTTTCATCATAATCCCCAGTACTTATCATTATTTTCATCCCGTATCTGGAAAAAAAGCGGAGTTCATTCCACTTCTCCTCCGCAAGGGCACGAAGAGGAACAGAATAGAGTGATTTCATACCTTTTTTCCAAGCTCTGATTATACCATAATAGGCAACAAGAGATTTTCCCGATGAAGTCGGTGTGGAAAGTATAACCGACTTTCCCTCATCAAGAAGTCTTATACTCTCTTTCTGGTGGTTGTAAAGTTTTTCTATACCATCCTCCTTGAGAAAACTCAGAAACTCATCAAAATATTCCATTTACAGTTACCACTTATTATATAACATCTTTACCCATTATATCTCTGAGGGCCTTGGGAATGAGAATAGTTCCATCATCCTGCTGGTAATTCTCAACAATTGCAACAAGTGTTCTGGTAGTTGCAACTAACGTGGAGTTCAAAGTATGAACATATTTGTTACCATCCTTGGTCCTATACCTTATTTTAAGTCTTCTTGCCTGATAATCAAGAACGTTGGAAGCACTCACCACCTCCCTGAACTGGCCCTGTGCGGGATACCAGGCTTCTATGTCAAATTTCCTGCTAGCAACATTCCCCAGATCTCCCGTTGCTATATCTATAACCCTGTAAGGTATTTCGAGAAGATTGAAAAATTCCTTTGCGTTTTCAAGAAGCATATTGTGGACTCTCTTGGAATCTTCAGGTAATGTATAAGCGAACTGTTCTATCTTGTTGAACTGATGGACCCTGAATATTCCCTTGGTATCTTTTCCATGGGCTCCGGCTTCTCTTCTAAAGCATGGGGAGATCCCAGCATAAAAAAGAGGTAATTTTTCCTCCTCAAGAATCTCATCAGAATGGAATGATGCAAGAGGATGCTCGGATGTTGCTATCATATACAAATCTTCACCCTCTATTTTGTATAAGGTATCTTCGAATGCGGTAAAGTCTGTAGCTCCATTTGTTGCATCTCTATTTAACATGAAAGGCGGTTCTACAAGCTTGAAACCTTTATTATTCAACATTTTAAGGGCAAGAAGTTCTATGGAATTTTCCAGCAAAACTAGGTCACCGAGCAGATAATAAAATCTTGATCCTGCCACTTTAGCTGCAGTTTCAAGATTCATCAGTCCCCTGTTAAGCAAAAGATCCACATGACTAACTCTCTTTTTATCAATTATCCTGTATTCCATCCTGTTTAAACTACCTTTGATGAAATTTTCAAGATCATCTTTATAGACATCTGCCCTTCCGTGAAAATAGAAAGGTACACTTCCATTCTCATCAGGTGCGACTGGAGCGTCATCATCAACAATGTTAGGTATCCTCTTTAAAATAGTATCCCTCTTTTCTTCTATATCATTCAGATCCTTAGTCAATGTTTCAATTTCGTTGTCTATTTCTTCTGCCTTCTTTTTGTAAGGAGATATATCTTCTCCCCTTTTAGCAATAGTACTTATTTCCTTTACAAGCCTGTTCTTATCTGCTTTAAGGTCGTTAACCTTTCTGAGAATCTCTCTCCATTTGTTATCATATTCAATAGCCGACTTTACTATGTCGTCACTCTGGAATCGTCTCTTCTGGCTTTCAAAAAGTATTTCCGGATTCTTCCTGATGATGTTAATGTCAATCATTATTTCAAGGAATCAAGCCTGACTTATATATTTTTATTTATCAGATTTCTTCTCACTGATTCTTGATTCTATTTCTTTCTTTAAAGCTTCTGAAACTCTGCTGCCATCTACCTTGCCCCGGAGTTTTTTCATTGCTTCGCCCATCAGTGGCTTGAACGAATCATTTCCCCTTTCCTTTATAAGGTCCGTATTTGAATTAACTATTTCCTTTATTACTGATTCAAGGGACTCTCCTTTGCTTGCAGGAATATCGTATAAATTATTGCCAGATCCGTTGTAAAGATCTTCAACGACATCCTTAGTTATAGTCCCCTCTTTTAGAAGCCACAGTATCCTTTTTGCTTTATCTAAATCTCTTTCCTGTTTGGAAAAAACTACAGCCAGCAGTTTTGCAACTGATCTTGGATTTCCAAATTCTTTAATGAAATTTTCAAGAATATCATCATACTCCTTCAAAATAGCGTTCATAGCTTCCTGCTCCGATATCCCCAGGTTAATAAGATAGGAAGTTCTCTCCTTGACTGTCGGTGGAATTTTTTTCTTTATCTCGTCCAGAAAATTTTGATCTACCTTTATAATCGGTATATCTGTTTCTGGATACATTCTGGACTTCCCAGGGAGTGGTCTTAGGAATTTAGTTCCATCTGGTGTCGCGGCTCTAGTTTCGGCGGGGACTCCCACGAGGGCTTCATTAAGTCTATCCTCTATAATCTTCAAAGCATTTGCCTTGGAATCATTATCAACAATAATGAAGGCAAAAGCATCATTCTCCTCACAACCTAAATACTCCTTAAGCTTAACTATGTTCTCTGATATTATTCCATAATTGGGTAATTCATCTGAATGAATTATTCCGCCTATGCCTGAAGCTCTGAGCCTCTCGGCAATTTCTCTTCCAAGTCTGTATTTTCCATTATTAAGAAAGCCTGACAACCCTTCCAATCTGAATGCAATTACTTCCTTTTTTTCTGAAATTGCTTTAGTTAAAATATTAGATTTCCAAGATTTTGCGATTTCATTAATATTAAATGGCTTTAAACTGAATGATTTCATTCCCTTTCCTTTCAGTTTAACAGCTATTTCATTCAGAATTGTCTGTCTTTCAATCTCATATTCCAAAACTTCCTGAATTTGTGATAGAGACTGGACTCCTTTTATCTCCACCCTGTTCCCGGAATCTATGGAAATATTAACATCCTGCCTTATGCTGCTTACCTCCCTTCTTATATAACCGCTCCTCTTGACGGCTATTCCAAGAGCTTCAGCTATTTCCCTTGCCTCCCTTGGAGAACGAATATCAGGTTCAGTGGAAACTTCTATCAGTGGAATGCCCAATCTGTCAAGTGAATAGGTAATTACATTCCCCTTTTGTTCAATTTTTTTGCAGGCTTCCTCCTCAAGTGTGACTGAAGTTATTCCAATTTTCCTATCATTGTGATGGAATATACCATTGATTCCTATTATACCAGTTCTCTGGAATCCAGATGTATTTGACCCATCTATCACCATCTTTCTCATGAAATCAATATTATCGACAGGAATGCATTCCAGAATGGAAGAAACAATAAATGCAGCAGTAATAGCATCCTTTGACGGAGAATGCGGCGGTTCTTCGTCCATCTCGACAAGGCAGGAATTGTCTGTAATCAAATATTCGAATTCATTTCTCTTTCTCTCCTCCTGAATGGCGGCAAGATCTGTGTTTGAAAATTCACCAGCTGAAGCCCTGAGTTTCCTAACTATTTTTCCCCTGTAATTCTCACTTTCCTCTCCTTCACAGCTGCAAAATAATTTTCTACCCTTCACCTGAAAATGTATCTCGAGGCCTATTTTTATATTCTTATTCTTTTCTTCGTTCATTTAATTCCCCTCTGAGATTCTTTGCTAAAAGAACCTTTGCATCATCGTGGTTAAAATTTCCAAGTAAAAAGGAAAGTTTGATATAGGCTACCTCCGGAAGCATATCACCAAGGGGTATCACACCAGCTCCGATTAGCCTTCTCCCAGTACTATATACATTGAGATTCACAGATCCATAGAGACACTGTGAAGTCATAGCAATTATTTTTCCCTCATCTATTACATTCTTAATGTCTTCAATATAATCATTTGAAATATGGCCAAGACCTGTACCCGCAATAATCAACCCATCATTTCTATCAATAAACTTCAGTAGAAGTTCTTTTTCCATTCCCGGGTAGTAGTAAACAAGACCTACATTTTCACTAAGATTCTCATAAAGATGCATCTCATCCTTTTTCAACTTCTTATAATCATACATCTTCAAATCAAGGTCCTTAGATACTGTTCCAATTATGTCCGTATTTATGGATTTAAACGCATCCCTCCTTGATGTATGCATCTTTCTAACTTTGACTCCCCTATGGATGGAAAGATAGTCATCATTCATACCAGAATGCATTACTACAGCGACCTCTCCTAAATCTGATTGTGCGACCTTTACTGCGCCTAAGAGGTTGAAGTAGGCATCTGAGCTTGGTCTGTCAGATGATCTCTGCGATCCTGTAAAAATTATAGGTGCCGAAGGATTCTCTATCAAAAAAGACAGGGCAGAAGCTGAAAAGGACATGGTATCAGTCCCATGAGCTACAACCACCCCATTCCCCTCAGATACTTTTTCATATACTTTCTTAGCCAAAATCTTCCAGTATTTCTGATTCATATCCTCGGAGAATATGTTGAAAAGTACCTCCGCATCGATATCTCCAAGCTTCAGTAGATCAGGTTCTGCATAAAGAACATCCTGCGCATTTTCAAGAGGTTTTACTGCCCCAGTTGAATAATCAACATAACTCGCAATAGTTCCACCAGTTCCAATGATCGTGACTCTTTTTCCACTTCCCCTTATCTCCCCCCTCACTTGTTTCAAAGGATTATATTCAGAAATTACCTTTATTGACTGTATATGAGAGTAATCTATTGCCATATTATAACCATTCTTAAGTTTAATTATGATAAAATCATGATTTTTTGAGATTAAAATACCATTTAGCAGCTGATCTTTCCATCTGACTTCAATTTCGTCGCCTGTCTTGATATCCTCAAACACCATTCTGAATGCCTAAGACGTAAAAAAATTTACTCATATGGTATGGAAATTATATCTTTATGAATTGGCAATATTTTCAATTCAAGAATATCATGGAAATAATATTATCAAAGTTTATAATGAGTGATCATGAGACCTTTACTCATCGGACGTTTTCAACCTTTTCACAACGGCCACATGTGGTTGGTAAGTAGAATTGTAAGGGAGTATGGAAGTATAATAATAGGTATTGGGAGCGCACAGGAGTCTCATTCAATTGTGAATCCATTTACTGCAGGAGAGAGGCACTACATGATTCAGAGAGCATTGGAAAGCAGTGGAATACATGATTTTTATCTTGTTCCTATTGAGGACATATACAGGAACAGTCTATGGGTAAGCCATATACTTTCACTTGCCCCTCCTTTTGATGTTGCAATATCAGGGAATCCTTTGGTTAAAAGACTATTTAGGGAAGCCGGAAAAAAGGTTATAGAACCGGAAATGCACGGAAGAGAAAAATATTCTGGCAAGGAAATAAGAAGGAGAATAATAAATAATGAGGAATGGTCAGATCTTGTGCCTCCCGAGGTCTATAAGGTCATAAATGAAATCGATGGTGTCAATAGGCTTAGAGATCTTTCCAAAACCGATGAAGTTAATAAGTGAAATTGGATAACGCTTAAAATGAAAGAAATGGAGTTTATTGTATCGGAAAAGGGAAAGGACTACATAGTGTATGAAGTTCTTAACAATGATAATACCATTTTGAGACCACTGATGGAAGAGATTGAAAGGGATGAGATGGTGGAAAGTGCCAGATATTATTTTGAGCACCCATATCTATCAAATCCTAAGATACACATAAAGGTCAAGCAGGGTAAACCACAGGCAGCCTTGAAGAGAAGCCTAAGAAGAATGGAAAAAATTTTTGAAAATATAAATAATCAATATAAAAAATTATAAAAAATTAAATTACATCATATTCTATATTTTTAGTGCCCATTATAGACCAGGTTAGATAAGCCATGGATATGAATAGGAGCCAGAGACCTATCGCCTCTACAATCCATGAAAGTGTCATTACGTATACCAGGAGGCCTTCAAATCCTATGACAATACCGGCTATTGCAAAATATGTTGGTACTCTCAACTTCTTCTCATCATTTTTTGCGAAATAATATGCTATTGCGAAGAATGCTGCAACAATTACAAGCATAAAGAATGTATAGAGAAGGTGCCCATTTGTAAAGGCCATATCATACTGGTATCCAGGCCCTCCGTTTGGTGGTGTACCAGGACTGCCGAATCCATAGTAGGCTTCATTGAATTCCATTACGTATCCAATTCCAACCATTGCAGCCATTGCTCCTATCCAGGTTCCAATAGATGTGATCTGGGCAAGTTTCGACCCCTTCTGTGTGTCGAATGTTTTTATCAAACCAATTATGGCAATTAAAGCCCCTATACCAACAATTCCCGTTTGAGAATCGTCTAGAGCAAGTCCATTCATTCCGGCCGGTCCAGATGTGAATATGGCAGGTATCACGTAAGTACCGAATGATGAAATCCAGTATAGATAACTCATTGAAATAATCCCTATGAATGACACCAACAATCCTAAGCTGACAATCATTTTATATCGGGAACCAAGCTTATGGTATCCAAATAGAACTGCTGTTAGTCCTACTATCCCGCCCATTACTGCTGGAAGCATCTGGTGTGAATGTGAGGTTATCAGGTTGCCAAGGAATGTTGATATTCCACCGATTGAATTGACATAGGAATTGAAGAATGGAATCGATGAATATGTGAAAAGATTGCCATACTCATAAACCATTCCCATCACCGCTGCTATGGTAGCGGAAACGGCAGCTATTATTACAAGGAGGTAACCTGCGAATACATTCCTGAATTCATTTTTGTTTTTAAATGGGAAGATTAAGAGGCCTATTATGAGCAATAACGCATCAAGAACCATCAGGACATCCCTAAGAGTCTGGGCTCCTTCATCAGCTAGGACAGCCCAAGAAGGGTAAAAAAGCACAAGGCCAATGAATGAAAGGATAAGCACAGGATAATTTGTAAGTACAATGAATTTGTATAGCTTCTCAGGAATCTTGAAAATTTTGGCAGTAACAATTATTATCATAAGTGTTAGAGGAATCATGACACCATGATAATAATTTACAACATCCAGAGTAAAATCTCCCAGATTGAACCAAGTCACGCCAGGAAATAAAGGGCTGATCAGAAGCATGAACACAATGTATATCATTATCGCAGCTATGTTGGTTTTTAGGTCAAATAAAAAACTTTTACGTTCTAAAGTCATTTTAGGTCACGTTACTGTATTACGTTAGTTATTAAAAAATTTAAGTTATTTTTAATTTCCTTGTAATATTGATTAACTAGATTGATGTTATTTTTTTAAAAAGTATTTTATAGGTTATCATAATATACTTAGTAGATAAAATATAGGTGATAAAAATGGAAGAACAAAATTTGAAAAATTGGTCTCTAGACAAAGCCCATAGTTCAATAGAATTCAGTGTTAGACACATGATGATATCTTCTGTCAAAGGTAGATTTAGAGATTTTAATGCAGAGATAAAAATTGATCCTGAGAACCTAGAAATGGCAGATGTAAAATTTACTGTAAATGCGGCTAGTGTAGACACAGACCAGCCTGATAGGGATACTCATCTAAAATCACCAGATTTCTTCGATGTTGCTAATTTTCCCTTGATAACATTCACCACAAAGTCGGTAGTAAAGAGTGGTAATGATCTTACCGTTAAAGGCAATCTATTCATAAAGGGTTTGGCCAAAGAAATTGCAGTTAAAGGAGAAATACAGGGACCAATAAAGGACCCTTATGGTAAACAAAGAATTGGATTCGATGGGGAATCAACTGTAAACAGAAAGGAATTTGGTTTGAATTGGAACATGGTACTAGAGGGAGGAGGAATATTGGTAGGAGACACAGTTAAATTATCAATACATCTCGAGGCTTTTACAGATTAAATAATAAAACCTTTTATCCTTTTTTATATTATTCATAACATGGATGACGATGCGCAAGTTTTAGAAATTGATAATTTCGTTTCAGAAAATACTGTTGCAGTTCTTGGATTTGTAGAAGCAACGACATTAGGATTACTCACATCTTCATTTCTTATAGAACAGGAAAAATTACATCAGGTAGCTCAGTTGAAATCAATACATATCCCGCCTGTGACGGTATTCATAGGTGGGAAGCTCAGGTCTCCTTTCAGGATTTACATAAGAAAGGACGGGAAGTTAATGGTAATCACATGTGAGGTACCAATTGATGATACAGGACTTTATGAAATATCATCAGCTCTTCTTGACTGGTTACAGAAAAAGATGGTTAAGGAGATAGTAGTTATAGATGGAATACCAGTAAAAGGAATACCAACCGAGAGGCCAGTATACGTTGCAGCAGAGGCAAATAATATTAAAAAATTTTCAAATATAGGTGTCAGCAACGCTGAATCAGCAATAATTGCTGGGATGGGCGGTGCGATAATAAATGAATCTCTCGGAAAGAAGATGACAGCATTGTCCCTCATGACGCTATCTTCGGTGGACATTCCTGACCCTGGAGCAGTATTATCGATTGTTGATGTTCTAAATAAAGTGTACGAGCTGAAAGTGGATACCAAGATACTCGAAGAATCCGTAAAGAAGCTTCATGAAGAAATGAATAAGGTTATAGACCAGTATAACAAAATACAGGAAACCAAATCAGGAAAGGTGCCGGAACCATCGATCTACGGATAGATATATTACATTACTTTTAAATCCTAATATCTAATTTCAAGGGATGGTCAATGTTTCAGTTATAGGCGGAAGTCAGGTCTCAGATGAGATTTGCGATGTAGCAATTGAAGTTGGGAGATTACTTGCAAAGAGAGGCGCAACAGTATTCTGCGGAGGACTGGATGGAGTGATGAAATGTGTATCCAAGGGAGTTAAGATGGAAGGAGGGATTGCAGTGGGAATTCTTCCCGGGTATAAGGCAGATGAAGGTAATGAATATTTAACCGTTAAAATTCCAACGGGAATGGGCTATGCCAGAAATTTTTTGGTAGTGAGAGCTGGTGATGTAATTATAGCCATAGATGGATCAACTGGAACATTATCAGAGGCTTCATTCGCAATAGCTGAAGGAAAGGATGTTGTAGCGATAGGCGATATAGTAATAAATCCAAAGAAGGAAAAGGAAGGAAAATTTTTCAAGGCCAGGACGCCTCAGGAAGCAGTTGACCTTGCTTTTTCAAGATTAGGCAAATAGTTATATGGCAGATAGTAAAATTGACAGAAGGGTTTACTTTCTTGGGTTATCTAGATTCATAAGGGCAATGGGAAGAACATCCTCCTTTATATTTCTCCCAGTGATATTATTTGAGCTCTATGGAATGAGCTTGATAGAGATTGGACTTTTTTCAGGAATTGCTACTCTTATAATGGCCCTTTTTCAGTATTATTCAGGTAAGTTAACAGATAAAATCGGAAGAAGGAAATTCCTGATATATATTCCCATTCCAGTTGCAATTTCATATTTCGTAATGTTTATTGTTATTAATAAGAATATGAGTGCCTATATTCTGATATTGATGTGGTATTCCACGGTAGTCCTCAATGCACTGCAGTTTCCTGCTATACAGGCATCAGTGGCTGATGTTACAGGCCTGAACCAGAGGTTAAAGGGGTTCACCATAGTGAGGTTATTCGTTAATAGTGGGGCTGCAGTGGGTCCATTAATTGGAGCATTTGTAGGCTCAATGAACTTTTCCTATATATATCTGGTAACAAGTGTGGCAAGTGTTATAGAATTAATTGTACTATTTTTTGCAATAAATGAAACTTACACTCCTCCTAAGGAGATAACAAGAAGAACTATAAGGGGTACGTTAAAATCGAGCTACTTTTTATTATTCTTTTCTATTGTGGGATTGCTTTTCTCATTTCTACTGAGACAGAGGGGAACAACATTCACACTTTTTATATATGGTTTTGAACACATATCCCTCATTGAACTCGGATTCATATATTCAATCAACGGTGTGCTTGTAGTGGCCTTACAGTATCCTATATTTTCATTCATGCAGAAAAAGATGAATTTTCTATACTGGAGAACTGTCGGCTCCTTGATATATTCTTTATCTTTCTTCATGATTGTATTAATTTCAGGATTCTATGGATATATGTTCATAATGGGTGTTATGACAGTTGGAGAAGATTTTGTTAGTCCGACTACGGAAACAATAATCACGTCAGTTGCTTCTTACGATTCCAGGGGTACCTATATCGGGACGTATAACATGATAACGAGCGTTGGAAACTTTTTTGGCTCTGTTTTTGGATTATATTATCTCTCTGTTTTTAAAAAGGTACCGGATATTTTCTGGGAAATAATGGCAGGCGGTCTGTTTATTGTTGCAATAATGTACTTTATGATATACCCTTTTTATAAGAGGGAAATAAATACTTCTCAAAACGGAAATATCTTGCTGGTAGGGTGAATATTCTCTCGTTCACGAAATAATATAAAATTTTATTAATTTCAAACGTCTTTATGCCTATGGCGATATCAGACGCAAAATGGATAAGAGAAAAGGCAATAGAACATACTGAATTCTTTAGAAATTCTATACCCCTCATAGCGAGTGAGAACTTAATAAGTCCAATGACAAAGGAAATGTTGATATCAGACCTTAACAACAGATACGCGGAAGGTCTCCCGGGACATAGATATTACCAAGGAAATAGAATTGTTGATGAAATAGAAACCCGGACAGAAGATCTAGTTAAAAGTCTGTTCAAGTCTAAACAGGCAGACGTGAGACCCATATCAGGTACAAATGCCAACCAAGCAATCGTCTTTTCCCTTTCATCACCCGGAGACAAAATTATGTCTCCAAGTCTTGACGACGGTGCACACATATCTTCGGCCGAATTTGGAGCTGTAGGAATGAGAGGTTTAAATATAACACATATGGCTTTCAACAGTGAATACATGAAAATAGATGTTGATGAGACAAGAAAGCTCATCATTAAGGAGAGACCCAAGATTTGCCTGTTCGGATTTTCTGTTTTTCTGTTTCCAGCACCTATCAAGGAACTTAAGGAAACAATGGACGAAGTTGGTTGTAAAGTATGGTATGACGGCGCACATGTCCTAGGATTAATTGCAGGCAATAGATTTCAGGATCCATTAAGAGAAGGTGCAGATATTATCACAGGCAGCACTCATAAAACTTTCCCGGGTCCACAACACGGAATCATCCTGGGGAATACGGATGATGAAACATGGAAGAAAGTTAGGAGAGGTGTATTTCCGGGGGTTATAAGCAATCATCATCTTGGAGCAATGGCCGGGTTGGGAATCACATCAGCTGAAATGATAGAGTTCGGAGAGTCCTATGCTGATCAGATAATAATTAACGCAAAAACCCTAGCGCAGGAATTGCACTCGCTTGGGTTTGATGTTATAGCTGAGAAGAATGGATTCACAGAAAGCCATACAGTTCTTGTGAACGTCAAATCAAAGGGTGGAGGAAAATTTGTGGCTGAAACCCTTGAAAGAAACAACATAATTCTGAACAAAAACATGATTCCGGGAGATTCTAATAAGAAATCCCAGGATCCTTCAGGGATAAGGATTGGAACGCAGGAGGTTACACGTATCGGCATGGGTAGGAGTGAGATGGTTCAAATTGCGAATCTCATAAATGAAGCATTAAAGGGTAAAGATGTAAGGGGCGATGTTAAAGATATGAAATCCAACTTTGTAGAAGTAAAATACTGTTATGGAAGAGAAGATGCATATAAATTTATTTCACTTTTCAAATAGTTTTTTTTAAGTTTATTAATTTTTAATAATTATAAATTACTTTAAATCTAATAAAATATGTATTTTTTCTCAAAAGTATTAAATTTTTGAATTGTATCAGTCTTGACCCGTGGTTTATAATGACTGATTCACTTGCAGAACTAGAAAATAAAAGATTGGTAGTCAAAAAAGATCTCGATGAGGCCAAAAACAGAAGGGACGAATTAAGGGATGAGATGGATAGATATGCAGAAGAAAGAAACAAGCTAAACAATAAAGTAAAGGAGCTTAAGAAAACCCTTAAAGAAATGAAAGCTCAAAAGGATGAGTTATCGGCCAGGGCATCGGAGTTAAAGAGTAAAAAGGATAAGCTCACCTATGAATTGAAGAAAGAGCTAGATAGTAGAAAATCCTTAAAAAATTCTATTATAAGAGATCGTGGTAAACAGGTAGATATCAAGAGACTTAAAAAAGAAAGAGACGACCTAATAAAAAAACAGATGACAGGTGTTTATAATAAAAAAGAGGAAGAAGAAATAGTCAAGAAGATCAGGGAAATTGATAGAATTATCAAGGAATATGAAAAGGAAATTGAAAAAATGGCCCTTGATGATGTTGACTATAAAAAGCTGGATGAAGATATAAAGATTAAGAGGGAAGAGGTTCATCGGTTACAGGAAGAATACCAGAATATAATAAAAGAAGTAATTGCAATGAGAGATGCCCAGAACAAAGTCTTTGAAGAAATGATAGAAACAGGGGGGAAAGCTGATGAAATTCACGAGAAATATCTTCAAGTTCAGGCTGAATTATTCAAACAGAACCAGAAACTTGACGAGTTATTCAACACAATACGTGAATATGAGAAACTAATAGTAGGGATGAAGCAGAAACAGTCAAAGGAGAAAAAGAAAGTCAAGGAGAACGAGGCTAAGGCCAAAGCCGAGGAAATATATGAAAGATTCAAAAACGGTGAATCGCTCTCCACAGAAGATATTCTTATCCTGCAGAAAGCAGGATTCCTTTAATGAACACCTTACCTCTTTTTATATTAGTTATTGTGGTTCTTCTCCTTATTTATTTAATTTCATATAAATTTTCAAAGCCAAGAGAAGATTCAAAGGATGAAGATAATGCATTTAATAAAATATCTCTTTCAAGGGAAATCATAAGGAAAATTGCACCTTTTGATGTCAGGAATAAATTTGAGGATGAATTAAAGGATTGTGAAGAATTATTCAGAAGGATGGAATATATTGAGGCAGAGAAATGTGCCGAATCGGTCTTATCAGAACTCAGAAATTTCTCAAATAAAAAAAGGGAAATGAACGAAGATGAACCAGAAATAATATGTAAACACTGTGGAACGAAATTAGCGAAGAAATATGATTTCTGTCCCATATGTGGAGAAAAATTATGAATCCATTTAGATATATCCTTTTAGGATTTTTATTATTCACGCTGTCAGAAATAATTTTGATTTATTTCAGAGTAGTAAAAGTGTACTTTCTCCTATTCATTCCTATTTTTATTTCAAGTTCCCCGCTTTCAATAATTCCGTTCATTTTTTTTATTATACCATTTATACTGATGTTCTCAGCTAACTGGAGAGAATACCGGGCTGAAAATTTAAACCCAAATGAATTTAATTATACCTTTGGCGGTAAATCCGAAAGAGAAGTAAACTATGGAGGATTTATATTTATTGGCCCCGTACCAATCGTATTCGGCAAGGGAATGAATAGAAGAACACTATTCATACTAATAATCATAATGCTTGTAATAATGGTATTATTTATTCTCTTCTCCAGATGATAGAATTGATCCCTCTATTTTTCCTCCTTTCCTGAGCAGAAGACCTCCACCAATAACGGAGTCATCAACATACACTCCCTCTCCTAAAATGGAGTTGAAAGATAGTATCGAATTTTTTATTTTACTACCATCTCCAATCTGGCTGTTATCATAAATTACTGAATTTTCTATGCTAACGTTATCAGATATGCTCACATTATCATAAATCGAGGAGTCCTTTATTATAACATTTCTGCCAATCTTTACCTTTTTCCCAAGATATATATTTCCATTGAATGGTAATTTTCCAGTATATTTTTTTGACATCTCTATATTTGCCCTTATAAGATCGCGTGGCCTGCCTATATCTATCCAGATACCTTTGATTTCATAACCTCCAATCTTCTTATTATCACCTTGAAGAGCTGGAATCAAATTTTTTGCAATATCACTGACCTTTCCCCTCTCAATATAATCGAATATTTCTGGTTCCATAATATAGATACCGGCATTAGCAAGATTTGAAATAGGATTTTCCTTTGGTTTTTCCTGGAATTGAACGATTTGTCCATCCCTTAATTTAACTACTCCAAATTCTGAGGGATTATCAACCTTAGTCAAGCCAATAGTTATCATATTCTTATTTTTAATATGAAATTTCAACAGCTCCTTCATATCCTCTCTGAATACCGTGTCAGCGTTTCCTACAAAGAACGTCTCCTCAAGGAATTTCTCAGTTTTCTTAAGACCGCCGGCCGTACCCAGTGGATCTTTTTCCACTGAAAATAGAAAATTTCCTTTTTTTGATAGCTTGCCTGAGAATAGTTCAACAATTTTTTCATACTTGTAACTTACGGTAAGAATATAATCTCTGGAAACAGTTGAAAATGAATCAATTAAGTAAAGAATTACCGGCCTTCCTCCTACAGGTATAAGAGACTTCGGAATATTATCGGTCAGAGGGCGGAGCCTAGTACCAAGCCCTCCGGCCATTATCACCGATTTCAAGATTAACCCTCAGACAGAATCCACGTTCCAGTCAAGCCCTTTTAATCCTGTTGCCTTTGTTATTTGGCCAACACCTGCCTTTGAATCTAACATATATGGAGATTTTACCCCCGTTAATACAACTAGTACCTTTATTGCTCCCTTCAATGATGGATCAATTGAGGCTCCCCATATTATCCTAGCATTCTGGCTTATCCTCTGCTGTACGAGTCTGACTGCTGCTTCAGCCTCTGCAACTGTCATCTGGTCGTCTCCTATGACTCTCACAAGAGCTCCCTTGGCATCAGATATATCTGCCTCTATCAAAGGAGAAGATATTGCCTCCTGTACTGCCTGTTCAACCTTATTCTGGCCGGAAGCGTCAGATTCTCCTATTCCTATCATTGCCACTCCTCCACCAGACATAATTGTTTTGATATCTGCATAATCCAGATTCACGAGTCCTGGTTTTGTAATTATTTCTGTAAGTCCCTTTAGGGCTTCCATTAATATCTCATCAGCGACCTTAAAAGCCTGATCTAATGGTAATCTAGGTACTAGCTGAAGAAGTTTATCATTTGGTATAACTATAGTAGTATCCGAATTTCTCCTCATTTTTTCAAGTCCATATAGTGCATTCTCCATTCTTACTCTTCCCTCTGCTGAGAATGGAAGCGTCACTACTGATATTACAAGAGATTTTTGTCTCTTTGCAATTTCTGCCACCACGGGTGCTGAGCCAGTTCCTGTCCCTCCGCCCATTCCTGCTGTAACGAAAGCTATATCTATTCTTCCCATTGCATTTACCAATTCTTCTTCTGCTTCCCTTGCCGCCTCTTCCCCCACCTGGGGTAGAGCTCCAGCTCCTAGTCCCCTTGTGGATCTTTTTCCAAGAAGAACTTTTCTATGGGCTTTTATTGTGAGGAGATGTTTGGCGTCAGTATTTGCAGCAATCATTTCAGCGCCATATACTCCTTCTTCCATGCATCTATTAACTGTATTGCTACCTCCTCCCCCACAACCTATTATCTTGATATTCACTTTTAATTGTTCAACTATTTTGGCCAATTCCTCATCATCAGGAGACGCTATTGGTTGTCTGGGAGTTTGGATTCCAATAGGGCCTGGCTGAGACTGCTGAGGAACATTATTTTCCTTATTTTCATCGACTGCATCTTCACCCAATGCATTTTTGATCAAGGATTTCATCGGCATAATTTACACCTGTGTCATCTATATGTATGACGCTATATATATACTTTGCGAATAGGAAAAACAATATATTTTTCAAATAAATTTTTTCTATATTTATCACTTTTGAAGTATAACTCTAATCATTATTTTCATGTTGTATGATATTTGTCAGACAAATGCAGATGTTAAAATTGGTTAATATTTAGACTACTTTAGAAATATTTAAATATGAGTAGTAAATTTTGAAGTAGTGAAATTATGGTTGATTACGTAACTTTAGTAGTATGGGAGGCCCTTCAAGAAGATGTTGGTCTTATAAGGGCCAGAATAGATCTAGCAACAAGAGAAGCACTGAATGTATCTATAGGGGATATTATAAAGATAGAAGGAAAGAAAACTACGGCGGCAAGGGTATTCAGATTGAGTGAGGAGGAGGAAAATAGAGGAATAATCAGGATAGATCCTCTCGTTAGGCAGAATTCAGGTGTTAAGGTGGGAGACAAGGTAAAAATATCAAAGGCTGACGTTAAACAGGCCGAAGTACTTGTACTTGCTCCTGTTATTGCAGAGAACCAGAGAATCAGGTTTGCTCCGGGAATAGAAGACTATGTGAGGAGATCACTCCTCAGAAGACCAATCGTAGAGGGAGATGTCATATCTGTGCAGGGACTCGCTCTTACAGGTAAAGGAGGAGTCTCATTCAAAGTGGCAAAGGTAGGTCCTGGAAGAGGTATATTTGTTGTGACAGAAGAAACAATGATAGAGATGAGGGAAGAAGCTGTTTCAACAGAGGAAGAAGGGGAGAGGATTACCTACGAAGATATAGGAGGTTTAGGTGAGGAACTCAGAAAGGTCAGAGAGATGATAGAACTACCCCTGAAACATCCAGAGCTATTTGAGAGATTAGGTATAGATCCTCCGAAAGGTGTCATATTATACGGCCCTCCTGGAACAGGTAAAACACTCATAGCAAAGGCGGTGGCAAATGAATCAGGAGCTAGATTTTTCTCTATTAATGGACCAGAAATCATAAACAAATTTTATGGAGAAAGCGAAAAGGCTCTGAGGGAAACATTCGATAAGGCATCCAAAGAATCTCCTTCAATAATATTCATAGATGAAATAGACTCAATAGCGCCAAAGAGGGAAGATACCCAGGGAGAGCTTGAGAGAAGAGTTGTGGCTCAGTTACTGACATTGATGGATGGTCTTAAGAGTCGAGGACAGGTAATTGTAATTGCCGCAACAAATAGGTTGGATGCCGTTGATCCAGCTTTAAGAAGACCTGGAAGATTTGATCGGGAAATAGAGATAGGAGTTCCAGATAAGAAGGGTAGAAAGGAAATTATGCAGATACATACAAGGGGTATGCCTTTGGAAGGGAAGCCCGAGGATAGGGAAAAGCTTCTTGATGAACTTGCATCAGTTACCCATGGATTTGTTGGTGCAGATCTGGCAGCTTTAGCAAGAGAGGCAGCAATGAAAGCACTCAGAAGGTATCTTCCAGAGATAGACCTGGATAACCCAATACCTACAGAGGTTTTGGAAAAAATGCAGGTCAACAAGGAGGATTTCATGAATGCCCTGAAAGAAATAGAACCATCATCCTTAAGAGAAGTGACAATAGAAGTTCCAAATGTATCATGGGATGATATAGGAGATCTTGAAGAAGCCAAGAAAGAGCTTAAAGAAGCAGTGGAACTACCGGTAAAGAACCCAGAAGTATTCGAAAGAATGGGACTCAGACCTCCAAGGGGTATATTATTCTTCGGTCCACCGGGAACTGGTAAAACCTTGCTGGCCAAAGCAGTTGCCACGGAAAGTCAATCTAATTTTATATCAATTAAGGGACCAGAGGTAATGAGTAAATGGGTTGGAGAATCAGAAAAAGCAGTTAGGGAAATATTCAAGAAAGCAAAGCAGAGTGCACCCACAATAGTATTCCTGGATGAACTTGATTCTATTGCGCCTAGACGAGGATTATATGCATCTTCAGGTGTAACTGACAGAATTGTAAATCAGTTGCTCACAAGTCTAGACGGAATGGAGGCGATGAAGGGTGTTGTAATACTTGCAGCTACCAACAGACTTGATATAATAGACCCCGGTCTTCTCAGGCCAGGTCGCTTTGACAAAATAATATACATAGGTCCACCAAACAAAGAAGCCAGGCTAAAGATACTAAAAGTTCACACAAGAAAGATGCCGCTGGATAAGGATGTAAACCTGGAAAGTATAGCGGAAAGAACAGCGAACTACTCTGGTGCTGATCTGGAAAACTTGGTTAGAGAAGCAGGTCTAGAAGCCATCAGGGAAAACATTTCAGCAAATAAAGTAACAATGGCTCACTTTGAAAAGGCTTTGCAGAGAATAAAACCATCTCTTGATGAGGAAACAATAAAATATTACGAAGACGTATCTAAAAACATGGGTAGGGAGACGAAACCTACCAGGAAAGAAGATCTGATATATTACAGGTGATAAAAAATGAGAAAATTCGTAACAGAATTGAAAGGAAAAACGGTAATGACAAGTGAAGGACTGATATTGGGTACAATATCAAACTTCGTTGTCGACACGGAGACTGGGCAGGTTAATCACGTACTCGTTAATCCAGCAGAAGGTATAGAGAGCGATAAATACGAAAAGGATGCTCAGGGAAGACTTGCCATACCATTCAAAACTATGAAATCTGTTAAGGATGTAGTAGTTCTTGAAGTAAAAGACTGAAAAATTTATTTTTTATTTTTATCCAAATTCTTCAAAAATACAAACCCTTAAATTCTTCGTGTAATAAGGGTTAGAAAAAAGGTGCTCCAATGAAAAGAAGTTCCAGGGATTGGAAAAAACGTCATAATATGAGATGGAAATGGAGAAAGAAAAAGATAAGAAGATTAAAGAGAATTAGGAAAGCTTCCAGAAGTTAAAGGGAGCATGGGGTAGTCAGGTATCCTAGCGGGCTCCAGTTAGGGGTTGATTAAATGTGGGTCATCTGACCATGATGAGAAACTGGAGCGATGACCCTAAGAGAGACCCGCAGATCTGGGTTCAAATCCCAGTGCTCCCATCGTTTTGCTAAGGCTCCCATGTATTTTTGATCCTCCGGGTTCAAATCCTCACCCCCGTGAAAAAGTTTCTCGACTGCGGATTTTCCTTTCTCCACAGTCTCTTCGGATGTTATGTGTTCGTATATTGTTGTGGTCTCAATGCGGGCATGCCCTACCAGAATTTGAACCAACCTGATATCACCCGTGAGCCTGTATAATTCAGATGCGTAGAAGTGTCTGAACAGATGTGCAAGAAGCTCTTTTACTCCCAAAGTCTTAAATAGCTAAGGTAAGTTTACTCTGTCCCCAATTATGGAAATGATATCATCAGATATTCTTACCCTTATGTATCGGTTTCTCGTAATTTCAAGTATACCAAGATTATTCAAATTCCTTATTTTTTCATACAAAGTTTTGTAAGGGATATTACTTTTCTTATTTACCCCTTGATATATTGATTTTTGTATTTCCTTAATTTTAATGCCGCTATATCCAATAATTTCTATTAACTTCTTTGTACTATCATCAAGATTCAAAATCAAATTCAGATAGGGTATTATATTAAATGTTTTAAATTCAAATTTTATTGGATCCTTGTCAATAGTTCTTGATTCTTCTTTTACGTGAGAGAGTAAAAATCCCGGTTTATTTATTATCCATAAAAGTAATGAAAGAGAGAAGGATGATGGGCCAGCGCTTAGATTAGCTATACCGCTTCTTTCTTTGATTATATCTAATTCTGGATATATTTTATTTATTTCCCAAATATCCTCTAATTCAATAGTTTCGATATCAACATCACCGAATCTATCTTTGGAAATTTTCTTTATTTTATCCACATGTCGAGTTATAATTTCATATGTTTTTTCATCGTAACCTGATATAGATGGACTGGATGTAAATAGATAAATCTTGGTGAGTTTTGGGTTCTTTACATTTATATTATTTATGAACCCCACCGATAAATGCTCTCTAAATCCAACGAAAGTGATTAGTGCAGAATTCCTATATTTTAATGTTTCTTTTCCTTCATTTTTTTCCAGAATACCCATAATATTCATATTATCGATTTCTAATTAATAAATATAATGAGCGGAAACTCGCTTAAAATTATACTGAAAAGGATAGACGGATTAATTATACCATTTGACTACAATTATTATCTTTCTCTAAATTTTTATGAAAAATTATTTTTTTATGATAAAAACATAAGGAAGTTACATTATAAGGATAGTTTTTCACTTCATACCTTCAGTAACCTCATTTCCAATAACCAGAAATCAGGTCTTAACGGTCTTGATATCCCGAATGGATTTATAATTTTTAGGTCACTTGATAATAGACTTATTAATTACTTAAGATTGGGATTATCCGTTAATCCGTTAATTAGAATTATTAATACCAAATATGTTGTTACAGTCGTTAAAGATTGGAAAGAATTGGGCAATGTTGAAATATTAAATTTCAGAACCTTGTCGCCGGTTCTGGTCCGCGACTTTAATTCAAAGAATAGGTATGTGGACGTGCCAGAATTGGTAGAAAAAAATCTACTCGAAATAACTGATTGGCAGCTTAGAAATTTATTCAAGATCCAAAATCCTAACTTAGACATAAAATTGAAAAATATAAGAAGGAAAACTGTCAGAATTTCCTCAAGACCCGAAAGTATATCAAAGACAGTTGGCTTTGAATTTGAAGGAACCTTGATTGGAGATCCAAGTGCATTAAAGGTTATATATTATAGGGGCCTAGGAAGCAAGACCGGCTTGGGCTTAGGCTTAATTGAGGTGATGCAGAATGAGAATTGATTTAGGTTCTGGAATGAAATTTTCAGATGAAAGACTTACAAATATATATGAATGGTTCCTTAAGGACATTCTCACAAAGGTGTGGTTTAATGATAGATTTCAGGTTTGTGCAAAGGGCGGTGAATGGGGAGGCAATCCAAAATTTGAAAGTAAAAAAGATATGCCTTACCTATCCCACATTATATCAGGCGCATCTATGATTCTAAGAGTTATAGATCTAGGAATTGAACAAAAGAAATTTTCAGATTTGAACGATATTGAACATAAAATAAAGAGAGGTCTCATCGGTTTCCTTTTTCATGATTATAATAAAATAATGAATTCGAGTTATAAAATGAATGAGAAAGATGGATTGATTTCTCTCATTAAGGAATTGAATTTCGATGGTTTATTAAATGATGTTGGTTTGAATTATGATACCCTTTATGATTTGGTTATATCAACGGAGATCGGAACTCAGTTTAACGCGATCGGTAAATTTCAAGATCCATCAATAATATTTGAAAAAGAAATAGTTAGCGCTGCTGATAAACTTTCCAGCATATTTAACGAATCTGACTCAAAATTGAACATGGACATAATAGTTGGTAATTTTATTCTAAAAAAGGATAGTATTAAATCAATAAAATTTACCCCTTCAATATACTATGCATTGACTGACCTGGTTAAACTTTCGCTTATAGAGGAATTGAATTCATTAGGAATGAAATACCTCTGGGTGACTGAATCTGCGATTTATTATTATTCCTATGGTAAAGCTTCTATTGACCTTTTAGAAATTTCCAACAAATTAATTGACAGATCTATAGAGTATTATCGTGAAATAGTTAGTCCACATTTAGGGATAAAATTTAACGATCGTAAAATACAAAATCCTGCTAGGGGCATAATAGAGATAGATGTTGGTGAAATAGATAGATTTATAAGTGAAAACGATTTATTTATTTCAGTCATAACCCCAATCGAAGGCTCCATAGATGTAGAATATTCTGAACTACTTGATAAATATAGAGAAAGTGTAAATAATAATTTAAAATCTGTATTTGTTGATTTAGTTAGAAATAACGATAGGTTTGATGCTAAAAAAATTCTCAAACTAAGAAATATTTCTTATGAAGATAACGACGCCATTAATGAACGGAGGAAGATATTCGTAATAAGGACCATTCAGCTAGAGTTAAATGATCCTAAGAAATTAAAAAAAGGAGACTACAAAAACATATCAATATTACGCGATAAATTAGATGAATTTGTAAATAAAAATGAGGCTATTCTTAAACCATTTGAATCAATTTATAAGGGTAGAAGTAAATTATTGAAATCTCCGTTTTCGAATCTGTTATTTATATCTGAAGAAAAGATTGATAATAGCATATATGAGAAGGCCCTTTCTGAAATTCTAAATTCTTGGAACAAGAATTTAATCGATTTAAGGAGTGAAATTGAATCCATAGTAAAATATATACTGGGTATTTCGATCTTAGAAATGGAAGAGGTGCCTGA
>Ga0080003_1000201_pt1 | contig 42179 bp, 35 predicted proteins | sample JossMetagenome_FD_69206 | JGI IMG/M metagenome (GOLD analysis project Ga0080003, IMG submission 69206) | Hot spring microbial communities from Joseph's Coat, Yellowstone National Park, USA - JC2_E (SPADES assembly) (version 2) | ecosystem: Environmental > Aquatic > Thermal springs > Hot (42-90C)... | reverse complement strand
TATCTAATACCAGTTGCAAACGGTACAATATATTTGCAGAACTCATTCGGCAAGGTTTGCATAGATTATCAATGTGCTATGCAGAGCAATCAAGCAGAGCATATAGCACTTTCAAGCCAGAGCGTTTATGCAGCGCAGTTCAATGGGCAAAGCAGCTATATTTATGGAAGTCTTACGGGCTATTTTGGAAACAATAATCCACTAACTGCAGTAGCGTGGGCATACATATCCCCAAGCGGAAATGGCCCAATATTTGGAGTAACTAGTTGCCCGCCAGGTGGCTGTTGGAATATGCCCTTCCTAAGCGAGGAAGGCCTTACGGTTTTTGGTTGGATATGGGGAGTCAATTCAAACAACCCGATAAGCTATAATGTACCACGCTCTGGGTGGTACATGCTAGCAATAACCTATAATCCATCTGGATCTGGAACTGAAGATTTTTATGTTAATGGGCAACTTGTTGGTAGCGCATCTGGCCAATATTCACCTTCAGGCACTACTGACTACTGGACAACTTATATAAGTGGTTCAAAACCTAGCGGAGTGAACAATTACTATAACAGTCTTATAGCAAATGTACAAGCGTTTGCAACAAACCTATCATCAAGCCAGATTCAAGCCCTCTACCAAGAAGGTATAGATGGTGCGCCTATCGATTTGCAGCACCTTGTTGCATGGTGGCCATTAAATGGCAATGCAAACGATTATAGCGGCAACGGCAACAATGGTGTAATACACGGCCCAATTTTGTTTACTAGTGTGTCTCAGTTCTTTGCAAAAGTGCTTAATGGGAACGGCAAGCCTCTTTCAAACACACTGGTAAGCTTTGCATCCTCCTATGGTCCTATGGTTCCCCAATCAAACTTCACAAACCAAAATGGTATTGCTACATCTTTTCTTAATTTTAACAACGTGCCCGGAAAAGCACTTGTAAAGGCTACAGCATACAACGGCAATTATACTGTAGCAAATAGTATTATCGCATGGTGGCCTCTAAACCTTGGCGTTGGTGGCATAGCATATAGCTCAAATTCAAACATAAATTGCTTTATGAAAAATTCCTTCTGGGATATGCCTAGCTACTATGCAACATTCAACACAAATTCCTCTTATATTAATCTGCCTCAAGCATCGCCTAGCGCTAATTCTATATTGAGCGTTGCGGCTTGGTTTAAGACTGCAAGTGGCGGCGTTGTATTATGGAATGGCAACAAACTGCCGCCAAGCATAGCCAGCTGCTATTCGCCAATAATTTATGTAACACCTCAGGGCTATCTTGCTGGCGGTGATTCTTATTCTACAGGCTCCCTTGCATTTTCAACAAATTACTTTGTCGCAGATAACAAATGGCATTTTGTAGTTATAAATCAAACAACATCGCAGCAAACCCTCTTTCTAGATGGTGTAATGATTGCAACAAACTCTCTAACACCACAAACATGCACACCTTCAAACTGGAGCATAGGTGCTGGTACGTGGAATAACAACATAGCATATTTTAACGGCTCTATTGCAAATGTGCAGCTTTATTCAAGTTCACTTAATGTTGGCCAAGTAAGGCAGCTTTACCAAGAAGGTATAGCAGGCCTTCCATTGCAGAATGCAGGTCTTGTTGCATGGTACCCACTTGATGGTGATGCAAACGACTACAGTGGCAATGGCAACAACGGAGCATTATATGGTAATATTAATTTTCTTAAAAATAATCAAATCACGGAGAGCGGAAATTATTCAAATGTAACACTTGCAACTTTTAATCCTACGGGTTCTACAAGCTATGCAGCCTATATCAATGTGCCCACAATAAATCCTATAAACTACACGAGCTTTTCCTATTTTGCTTGGATATATCCCACATCTGCTGAGAGTTATGGCAGGGTTATCGCTACGAGCGCTGGAGATTCTGGTGCAATAGAGGTTGCAACTGGCGGGTCTACGCAGATAATGATAAACGGCTACAATACAGGTGGGTGGCTAGGCATAAATTCATATTTTCCACTTAATACATGGAACTTTGTCGGCGCAACATACAACGGCTCTGCTTATGATGTATATCTGAATGGAAAGCTTGTCTGGTCAAAGAATGTGGGTACGCTTTTAGGGCACGCTACGCCAGGCAATCTTCAAATAGGTCTAACAACTGCTAACTCTATAAGCGGAAATCAATTTTTTGGTAAGATAGCAAATGTTCAGGTTTATTCAAAGGCATTGTCTTTATCTCAAATTACGCAGCTTTATAATGCTGGTGTTATGGGCTTACCAAATTCTACAGGCTTAGTTGCATGGTATCCACTTGATGGCAATGCTAACGACTATAGCGGCAACGGCAACAACGGCGTGCCTACAAACGTTATATATACACAGCAACAGATAGTAAAGCCTTCTTATCTTTATTCCTTCGGAGGCTATGGAATCAACTTCAATGGAAATAGCTACATCTACAATGCATCATATGCACCACTTAACCTTCAGCCTAATTTTACGATTGCTGCTATGGTGTATATGAATTCATATGCAGGCTCTCCATTAATTTATAGTGAAGGAACTCCTATAAACACATTGATTTTTGGTGTAAATACTAACGGTAATTTATACGCTGGTGTATGGAACGCCAAAACAGCAAATAATTGGGTTGGGACAACTTCAAACCTGGTTGTTCCACTAAGGAAATGGACCTTTGTTGCATTTACTCTTAAAAACGGCGGCATAAATACAGGGACTGCTACATTTTATGTTGATACAAAGAATCAGACGCTTAGTTCGCAGGAAGAAAATAACACAGCCTCGCACTATCTCGGGATAGGTTTTAATGTGGGTTATCTTGCAGGCCAAGCTTTCCAAGGCTTAAATGGCTCTATAGCGAACCTTCAAATTTATAATAAAGCGCTTACACCACAGCAGATAAACGAACTGTATAATAATATGTATCCGGCATATGCAAGTACAGAGGTTAGTATGGGTGTTTTGCCATGAGGCTACAGTTTTGGTCATTTGATATTATATTTGCAATGGTGATATTTGGATTTGCAATAACCATACTTGCATTTGTATGGTATAGTATAAGCAATCAATTCGCACTTTCATATGGTTATGGTGTTGGCTCTATGCAAATGCAGGCCCAAGCCCTTGCCAATAGGCTGTTAACGCCAGGATCACCAAGTTCATGGAGCTCGATCGTAAACCCTAGCAATCAAAGCACTTGGTCAAATATATCTATAGGCCTTCTAGGAAGCAATGGCGAAGTTTCGCTAGAGAAGGTCGCTACATTGGAGAGTATGGCAAACCTAAATTATCAAGCAACAAAGCAGGCGGTTGGTGTTGGCTATGACTATTATATTGTGATAAACTATCAGAAAATAAATTTTGGAATTGGGCTAAGCCCGTATGCAGCGCATGCTATGAGTATTTATGTTGTAAATAAGCCTATAATAATAAACGGCATACCAGCAAAGATGCAAGTTATGGTTTGGACTAATACATCATTTGGTGTTGAGTAATGAAGGGTGTTGTATTTACACTTGATGCACTATTTGCCTTGATAATAGCGGTAGCTAGTATCTCTATTATGCTTTACTTTTTCTACACACCCCAAGTCTCTTATTCATTCAGATATGGCGAAGCCGCTTCTATATTAAGCCAGTTAGAAAACACGAATCTAGCTTATCTTGCACAAAGTAATAGGCTTGCAGATCAGATGCTTGCGCTATCAAATACCCAAGCAGTCTCTTGGCCAATGCTACATTCCAACAATGCGAACAATGCTGGAGCAGCATTTGGACCCGTATATCCTTTTGTGTCTTTTATTTTTGCAGCTCCAAGCAATATACAGACAGGTATTGTTGCTGGCGATGGCAATATATATTTTGGTTCAGGCTCTTCTCTATTTGCTGTAAACGCAACAACAGGGCTTAAAGCGTGGTCTAAGAACGTGCAAACAAACGTTCAATCAACGCCGGTAATTTATTATAATATGCTGGTATATGCTAATGCAACAAATATAACAGCACTTAACGCAGTTAACGGTAACTTAGTATGGAGTGCGAATATAGTTGCAATAGCTGGCTCACAGGTTCAAATAACATCGCCTTTTATTATTTATGACAATAAACTTATTTTTGGTGCTAGCAATTTTTACGCTTATGCCTTGTATCTAAGCAACGGCTCTACCGCATGGTCTGTAAATATAGGCCAATCACCGACCTCTTTTGCCTCTACATCTGGTTCATTGGCGTTTAAGACATCATCAAACTATATAGGTACAATTGTATTCTCAGGCAATACTGCAGAGCTTCTCTATATAAAGGCTTCGGCAAGCGTAAGTCCAATCGCTTCTTTGGGAGATGTGTTTTATTATGGTTCCTCAAGCAATGCAGATGCAAGTTATATAAATGGTACACAACTTTTCAGCACATCAGCAGGTTCACAGGTAACGGGTGTTGACATTTATGACAATCTTGTTATCTATCAAGGCACAAAGTCAATTCTAGCTACAACCCCAAGCGGCATGCAACTTTGGAGCGAGCCAAGCTCTTATGGTCCTGCTCCAATAAACGCTTCGCCTGTTGTTGGCGGCGGCATGGTATATGCTGTTTGGGCTGGCAATCTAACAGCCCAAAGCTTAAAGAATGGAAGCATAATGTGGTATTATCAGCTTCCTTCACCACTTATTTTTTCACCTTATCTAGCTATAGCATACGGCAAACTCTTTGCAATAACCGGCAACAAAGTTATTGCATTTGGCTCTTGCAACATACAAAATGCAAATGCAAACTCTTCCATTCTTTATACTATTGCTTCTCTATATGTAAATCACCAAACGGGTTGTGCAGAAGAGCTTGCAAGCTCTGTTTATCCAATGTACAACTATACTATCATGGTTTCTGGAAAAGGCATGAACACAAGCGGTGTATTGAGTGCTACATATTATGGCAATACCTATACATATATACAAAACCCAAGCCTAGATACTCCTTCTTATTCATGGTCTTTCTGGATTTATCCATATTCTTGGTCGCCAAACAATGGCATAATAGGCCAGAATAGTCTAGGGAATGGCTTTCCTTATATTTATCAATCATCAAACACTTCATCAAGCCAAGTCCTCATTTTTACCAATAATGTTAGTGCCCAAAACTCGAGAGTCGGCACTAAAATAAGCTTAGATACTTGGTATTATGTTGTTGCAGAATATAGCCAGCCATCAAATACACTTTACCTTTACGTTAATGGCACATTGGTTGGTTCGAAAAAGGAGGCTGCGCCGGTAGCACACGGGGTTAGTCCATTCTATATAGGCTACCTTCCTTTTGGTAGTGCTACGTTTAATGGGCTCATTTCAAATGTGCAGATCTATAATAATGTTCTAAGTCCTCAGCAGGTTGGTTTATTATATTTAAGTGGCCCTAGCGGCTCTCCTATAATCAATGGCTTACTTGCATGGTATCCAGACGGTTGTGCAGATGATGTTTATGCGTTAAATAATACTGGCTACATCGGGGCTTCTTGCCAATCGCTTCTTAGAAGCGCTCCGCTTCCACCAAAATTTTACAATGCGCATGTAGCTAGCAAGATAGGTGTGCCGATGCAGATTTATAATTGGTTCTTAAATTCATCTTATATATATAATGTGAGTGTTATTTCATGGCAATGATGAATAAAGAGAGAAACAGGAAAGGATTCTTGATGACGGTATTGGTATTAGTACTTTTTACCCTCATGATCGCTGAACTGCTTATTTTTACTCTGCTAAATATAAGCTATAACAAAATACAGCAGAGCTCATTGCTTGTTTCATCATCTGTAAATTATGCATCTTCACTTATCTCTTCATCAAAAGCTTTCGCAGCTGCTTCACTTTCAAGAGCTTTATCTGCTCTAACTAGCTATGAATATAATGCAAGTATGAGGAAAGGAAATTTTGTTAGCAATTTAAGCCAATACCTTTCTTACCTTATTGTTAATGGAACACTTCCGAATGTGGCGCCAAATTCATTAGCTGCAAATGCATTGGCAATGTGGATGGGCAATGCAACTTTTGTGGCATATAATGCTTCTATAATTAGCAATATCAGGCCTTCTCCACTAGCTATAAGGATAAGCGAGTCTAAGCCAATAATATATCAAGCAAGCCCATATAATCTATCTGTTTCATATGTGGAGAATGTTTCAATAGCAACTCCGTCTGGCACACAAAACTACTCTATTCCAGTATCTGCTTCTATACCTCTTAATGGAACATATGATCTTTTCTATGCTCAACAGGGCGTACAAAGACCGATAAGATTCTCTTCAATAAATAATCTTACAAGTGTTGTGGGAAGTGCTTATGCAACATATGGCAATTCTAGCAGCAATGCTTTCATATATGGTATTGTATTGCGTGTGCCTAGCGGTGTTACATGTACAAGCTTATCAAGCAATGTCCCATCTTGGGCAAATACAGCACCGCTTAATAAATCAATTATATTGGCTACTCCAAACGCAAACTTAATTACAAATGCAACCTGCACAATTGCAAATAAGTTTGGCGGCTTAGTTACATATTCTATAAATAGTATAAGCTCACCACCAAACATTCCTTGGCTTCAGTATTCTAGTTCTACAAATATACTCAATTACATTCCAAACGGAACAAAGGTTCTTCTCTACGGGCCTGGAATGGACTTGCTAAATATAGAGGGTCTTAGAAACGCTGTACAAAATGGCTCATATTTTGCATCACCATTTTTGCCATCCTATATTGATAGGGCAAGCGCAAACTTTCTAAGAAGTTCACCTAATGGCATATTCACTTTTTCAGGTTCAAACCGCTATGCAGCGCAGTTCAACGGGCAGAACAGCTACATAGAGACAAGCATAGTACCAACATCAAATAGCATGCTAACAGTCACCGCATGGGTAAATCCGCTTTCGTCTAACGGTAATCGTGGAATAGTTGGTCAGGGTGATCTCGGAAGTGATTATTGGGAACTAAAAACGTTTGGCGGCAATTATGATTTTGTAGTATATGGTGTAAAAGATAATGCCTTTGGTCCTGTTCAATTAAACCGTTGGTCCTTCCTAACAGCGACATATAACAACGGTGTTGTTAATCTGTATGTTAATGGTGTACAGGTTGCAAGCTACTCTGAATCTGCAACGCTAGTTCAAAACAAGAATATATATATAGGATATACGCCAGGAGATGCCGCACCACTATACTTTAATGGTTCTATAGCAAATGTTCAAATCTACAACACATCTCTTTCATCAAGTCAAATCCAGCAGCTTTACCAAGAAGGTATAGGGGGCCTGCCGATTTCTAATGTGGGCCTGGTAGCATGGTGGCCATTAAACGGCAATGCAAACGACTATAGTGGCAATGGTAACAACGGTGTTGCAACTAATGTAGAATTTAATCATTTAATAAACTATACAAGAGATTCTATATACATCGTGCCTACGCCTAATACATTGCCTATTCCTGGCACATTGTCGTGCATAAGTGGTAAGAATTGCAATTCCGCGCTATATACAAGCAGGTTGCCGCTTGAAGTTGGTTCAAAATTTTATACAGCACAGTTCAACGGGCAGAGTAGCTATATCTCAGGCAGTGGTGCTTATGCGTTCCCATTAACAGCAGCAGCATGGGTAGATCCTATAAACTACCAGACAGCGCATTTAAAGACCATAATGGAGTTTGATGGATCTGGCTTTGGTAGTGGGGCTTATCAGTTTTTTATAGTGCCACAGCGGTCTGGCTATTGTGGAGGTGTTGGTGGCAGGCTATACCTATGGAATCCCTCAGCTTCGATATGTACTACAAGTACGATACCTCTAAATACATGGACTTTCGTGGCATTTACTACAAATTCGACTAATATAGCAATTTACGTAAATGGACAGGAGATTGCTAGTGGGGGTTCAAGTTTTGTATCTGCATCAGCAAATAAAATTTTTATTATCGGCATGCAGAACTGTTGCGGAGGACGTTATTTCAATGGTTCTCTAGCAAATGTTCAACTCTATAATACATCACTTTCAGCAAATGAAATTCAAGCACTTTATCTAGAAGGCATAGGCGGTGCGCCCATTGACCTGCAGCACCTTGTTGCATGGTGGCCATTAAATGGCAATGAAAATGATTATAGTAACAATGGAAATAATGGCACCGCTTATAACGTTTACTACACTCCTTTCTACGGTTCTTATCCTAATAATGGCTTGTCTACAATTGCAGGTATAATAAATGAAAGGGAAGCCCTTAATCTTGTTGGCTAAACACCACTTATGCTTGAAAACATTGTTCCTATTACTGCGCCAACAGCATAGAAAACGCCGAGCCCAACTAATATAAATATAGGCAGATATCTTAGCCCTCTTATTATAGACCCTGTAGAAATTGCAGATACTATAAACGCACCAAAACCTGTTATTAGTATAACAGCGGTGAGCGCAAAGCTCTCATACATGTTGATTGTTATCTTAGGTGGGCTAGGTCTTAAGAAAGATAATCCTGCGGTTGGCAAGCCACCAGGGTTCTGAGCCAATATGCCTGCCCAGACGGTATCGGTTACTGCCATCATCTTTGTGGTAAGAGCATAAAGGGTAGGCGCACCTACTATAGCCGCAAAAGCAATAAAGATAGTATACATAAATAGTTGGCCTGCTACTTCCTTTTGAATCATCTGTTGATTTCTTATATCCTTTGCTACTTGGTTAAGCAGATCTGTCATTCCACCTCCGTATTGTATTGCTTCGACAAGCATTCTTACAGTGTGCTTTAATTGAAGTGACCTATATTTTTCTGCAAGTGCAAAGAGGGCGCTTTGTAATGTTGATCCAGCGTATAAGGTCTTGGTTACAAGCTTAACATCATCGCTGAAATATTTAAATTCTGGTCTTGCTGCTAAAACCATAGCCTTGTCAAGCGATATTCCACTTCTTACGTTTGCTGCAACTATCTGCAAATAGTCTGGAAGTATCGATTCAACGAATGTCTTCCTTTTCTCTATGTTAAATTCAAGGAGCATATAAAGCACTACCTCAAATAGCACAGCACCTCCAATGCCACCAAGTGCTGCAATACCTACATTGAACTTAAGGAAAAAGAGGGAGTAAGATAAGACAGTAAGAACAATGAGGCCGCCAACTATTGCAATCCCTAGGAATTTGTTTACAGTCATCTTGAGTCCAGCAAGGTCAAGCTCCCTAGAAATAAATACCACAACATTCCTTGCCACAAGCTTCTCAAATGATATCATATAATCACATTGCAAATGTTGGTCTTGAAGACCTCATAATATTGAGGAATATAAGTTGCAGGAAGAATATTCCCACAAGTGTAAATATTAGTGTTGACTCATCTACTGTAAATAAACTAATGAATGTTGTTAGAATAGCTGCTACCGCTATACCCATACTTGGGAATATGACACCAAAGAGCATGTAAAACATAGCAAGCGCATTAAGCCTTTGCCCATACCTTCTAAGCTCTATAGTTCTTTCTTGCATAACTTCATCAATTACACCTTGAAGCGCTCCCACAATATCTGCACCAGCTTTAATGCTTACAGATGCCTGCAGCATAAGGTTCTTGAATGTTTTTGACTGACTTTTACTGCTTACTTCATCGATTGCCTGCTCTATTGGCATACCAAGCTGTGCCAGCTCTACAATCTTTGCAAACTCCCTGCTTGCTGCGCCATAACCTGTGCTCACAGTTGTCAAGGCATTAAACAGAGGCATACCTGATCTCATTCCTATAACTAGATCTCTAGCCGCAAAAAGTATGCTCTTTTCTATTTCTTTGCCCTCGTTCTTGCTTTTGTCTATGGGGTAGTTTACAAACTTATTGAAAAAAACTTCAAATACTGCTATGCCAAGCGCTAAAGATAAAATTGCACTGGTAGCATAGCTTATATAATAATGGATAAGTAAAACGAAGATAGCCACAACTAGTATTGCGCTAATAATTATTGAATTTATAAGCATCTTTTTGATGAAGTCGTAAGTGCTTTCTTTTATACCAGCTTCCTTTAATGCAATATCTAGCCCTTTATGCTTAGCAGCTACTCTAGCAATATACATTTGAAATCCTGAAATTTTTGCTTGCTGTTGTGTTTGCTGTGTTTGCGGCTGTGCCTGGTATATCGGCTTTGATCTTATTTTAAAGAACAAGAACCTCTTTTGCTTAGTAAACCCGATAGGCTGCTGCGCCGTCGCATTAACCTTTTTCTTTCCGAACATATAACCGCTACTTTAATTTTTTAATTACCTCATTTATCTTTTGATTCCTTAAATCTATTAAAGACTTCTGAAATTCATCTGCTGCGCTTATCTTTTCACCCTTTATCTTATCCATTAACCCATAAACTTCCTCTTTTATTATCTTTAGCTGTTCATCACTAAAGACTTGCTCATCTAAGCCCTCGCTTATTTTTTCTAGCTCACTTATCTGATCCTGCAAAGATAAACTGGGCAGCACCAACTTTTCACCCTTTATCCTTTCTGTCTCCTTCTTTATATTTTTCTCAAACTCCTTGCCGATTGAGCCGATTAAATTTTTTATCTCATTTGCTGCCTTTTCTACTTCTACGCCCTCTTGTGGTGCGGTTACCACTTTCTCTATAGACTCTTTTACCTTCTCTTCCTTTGCTTCTACACCGACTAGGCTATGTATAGCTTCATCGTAATTATATTGCTTAATTTCAATCTTGTTTTCAATGACTTTATCTAAATCAAGCTCAACAATACTAGTGCTTTTTCCCAACGCATCAACTTCTTCTATAATCTTTGGATCATTTACTTCTAAATATTCCAACCATTACACCTTTTTAAACATCTCACTTGAGTAAGGCATATCCTTATTCACTATATCAAGAACGCTATTTTTGTCTTTGTAATAGTTTGCTATTATATAGCCCGTTGCATCCACATCAAAAACCTTGTTTTTGACCATCCACTCTAGTATCTTGCGCTTCTCTTCTATCTCTTCTAGCATCTCATTCCTTGTGTAGCCGCCATAAAGCATTATAGTATCTGCAAGCCTTGCCATTTCTCCTATCTGCACAAAGGTGTCTTGTCTTGAATTCCATCTCCACAATACTGTTGCATCTCCGGCTCTGTTTATCTCTGCAAATTCAAGTACCCTTCTTATGCCAAGCCTTCTGTGTCTGAAAAGGGTTACTATACCGCCAATTGCATTAATCATAAGTTTTGGTATGTCAATAGGTGGGTTAGTCATTCTAACTATGGTGTCTTGTGTATCATCAGCATGTACTGTACCATATACAGCATGGCCTGTGTGTATTGCTTCGAAAAGGGTTTCAGCATCATTCTTCGTTCTAATTTCTCCGACAAGCATTATATCTGGCCTTTGTCTTAATGCGTTTATCATCAAGTCATATAGCGTTACCTCTCCTTTACCTTCTGGATTTGGCTGCCTTGTAACCATTGGTAACCAGTGTAAGAATTCAGGCAAAGTAAGCTCTCTCGTCTCTTCTACAGATATGATTCTTCTGTTTGGTGGCATAAAAATACTCATTGCGTTCAAAAAACTTGTCTTTCCGCTAGCTGTTCCACCAGAAATTAGCATGCTTACCTCATTCTGTATGCCAAGCCACGTTAGCGCGGCTAGCTGGCTAGAGATTGTTCCGTTTGCAATAAGAGCAGGCATTGTCCAAGGGTTTTTTCCGAATTTTCTTATTGTTATCGTATTGCCTTTCTGTGATATAGGATAAAGTGTTGCATTTACTCTTGAACCGTCAGGAAGCTCAGCATCCATAAGTGGGGATAAGTTTGTTATCTGCCTGCCTACCCTTCTTCCTATCTGCTCTGCATCATCATAGATTGTTTCTTCATTAGGTAGCATAAGATTTGTTTTGCACCAGCCATATTTTTTATGAAACACCCAAACCGGCTCTTTTGATGTGTTTACTGCTATCTCTTCTAGGTTATCATCTGCGAGCGGTGCTTCTAAATCGCCGAGTCCAAGCATAATATTGATTATATAAGCTGTGAGTGCCTTCTTTACTTCTTTGTTTGTACCAGGCAGGTATTTATCTATTATAACATCAGAAGCTTCGATATACTTATTTGTTAGCTCAGCGACATACTCTTTGTCTTCTATCCTTGTCGGGTCTATTGGTACTAACGAAAGAAGCTCCTGCCTTTCCGAGATGAGAAATATTTTTGTAGCCTCACCTATTCCGGGCATTGTTACCTCATAAATAGGTACAAAGTCTCCTTTATCAACTATTCTTATATTTACTTTCAACCCATGCGCATCAAGTTCATATGTATCATAGACCTTCTCATTCTCAGCCATAAGCTCACTTTATAGCATTTCCTATATCCTCATCAGCCTTCGAAAGCGCATTATCTAATTGATCTATCTCTTTGCTCACTTTGTTCGTTCTTTCATCAAGCTCTTCCGTTTTCTTGGTACTTGTAACTATGTCTTCTTTTGAAAGCGTCTCTACTTTCTTAGCCTCTTCTATTATTTTATTGAGCTCATCTGTTAATGGGCCTTTTGCCTTGTTTACCTCTTCTATAGTGTTTTGTGCATTCCTAATAAGTTCATCTATCTTACTAATATCTCCAATATCTTTTTTCAGCTCTTCTATCTTGTTTTTTAGATCAGTATAAATTTTCTCTATAATATTCATATATCTCTCTATCTCTTCTCTGTCCTTAGAGACCTGTTCTGTAGCCTTCTTTCCTAACTCTTCAAGCTCTTTTCCGAGTTTAAGTGCGCTTCTCTTATACTCATTGCTCTTCATTTTACTTTCGTTTAATTCTTTCTCGTTTGTAGAAATGGTTTCATCTATTGCATTTATTTCAGCCCTTATTCCATCTGCAAGCTTCTTTTCGCTTTCCTCAAGTTGTTGCAGCGCTTTTTTCCTGTTTGCCTCTTCTTCTTCAAGCATCTTGCGCATCAGCTCAATTTTGCTATGCATATCTTCTATGAGTCTTTCAGCATTTGCTGTATCCAGTTGAAAATGCTCTATTGTTTGGGCTCTTTCTCTAAGTCCATTGATCTCTTTGTTTAGCCTTTCAGCTATATTGTCAATTTCTTTTTTTCTCTCTTTAACTTCATTGTATTTCTTTTCAGCAATATTCGCTATTTTATATAGTTCATCAAGGTTTTCTTTTATCGGCCCTATCCTCTTTTTAAGCAACGCATTTCCTTGCGATACAAACTTGCTAAGATTTTCAACTTTTTCGTTTAGCTGGTTTAGCATTGTCAGCTTTGCTGTTGCCTCGTTTATTATATTCTCTTTTTTGATCTCTATCTTGTGCTGAACCTCAGTTAGGTCCTCTTTTGTTACCGCAAGAGGTGCTACATACATCTTTCCTGCTCTATAACTTATCTTAACAATATTTGATTTTTCCAGTATATTACTCCACTCTTCTATAAGGGTTTCACTCACACCCAAGGCTTTTGCTAATACAGAAGCCTCTGTCTCACCATGAGCCTTTAGGTACTCTACCAGGGCATCTATACTGGTTTTTGTTATCTCATCAGTCATTTAAACACTATCATTTTAGCAAATAAATTTAATATTATTAACCTTTTCACTTTTTCATATGCCTGAGTAAGAAGTTACCTAATTCATCGCCTACCGCAACCTCGGGCATAACAATATAATTTACTCCAACTCTTTTCATCTTTGCCAGCTCATCGACTCTTTTTATCCTTGAAGCTATTCTTATCTTATCGTTTATCCTTTTTGCAGTTAAAGCCGCAAGCGTATTCTTAACTATATCATCATTCAGCAAAAGCAGTGTGGCAGCATTTTTAATATTTGTATTCTCAAGTGCGTCTATATTTACTGGGTCTCCCTTTACAGCAAGTACTCCTTCTTTAATAAGCAGTTCAATATTCTTCTGCGATGGATCTAAAACAACAAAACCTAGTTTATTCTTCTTAAATTCGTCAATTAAATAGCTTGCTATTTTGTTAGCAGGGGTTACTATAAAGTGGTTTTTAAGCCTTTTAACCTTGCCCATTGTGATCCTTTCCCTTATATTTATTTTGCTCAGTATCTGGTAAAAGAAAGATGTAAGTAAAATGGTAATAATAAGGCTCCCTATCACACCAAAAACATTGCTCAAAAACGCAAGTGGGTTTGCTTTGTCAGGCAGAGAGAAATCGATAGGGAAGTCTGCACCTATAAATGTTAGCAGATTCCACAAGATGGCAACCCACAAACTATAGCCGATACTCCAAATTATTAAGACTGATAGAATATATAATATGAATAATGTAAGTATAAGCACCTTATGAACAGTTCTAAGTCTCATTTATGCACCTCTATGTGCTTCAGTAAAAATTCACCAATGCTTATCCCTGCAATATATTCTGGCAAGACACACATGTCTGCCCCAACCCTATACATCTTAGTCATATTTTCTTCTTTTGTGCTTCGCACAAGTGCTTTTATTTCCTTATTAAGCTTTTTTGCTTCTACAATCCCTATTAGATTCTTTGCATCATTCTGCTCTACAAACACAATGATCTTTGCTTTCTCTGCAGATGCAAGTTTTAGAATCTTTGGATTAGTAAAACTCCCTTCCACAATGGGTATGCGCCTTCTGTGAAGTTCAATTACTGTCTCTTCGTTATTATCTATAACAGCGATCTCGTGTTTTTTCTTAAGAGTATTTAACTTCATTATAAGCCTTTCTGCAAGCGTATTATAACCACATATTATAATATGATCTCTCATCCTACTTGCATGTGCCGCACTTATATATTTCTCAAGATTCGCATATGAGACTATATCGATTACCGCTGCTATTACAAAGCTTACTATAAGTAGCTTGCCCAAATTATCAATAATTACAATGCTCAAAATTATAGCGAGTTTTTGGGGCGGGAATAAGAGCGAAAGTTGTGCAAGATCCCATGTTGCTCCGCTATTGGGTGCTCCAAAGAAGGCATCTATAATATAATATGCATCAAGATATATGTTGTGGGTTATGTAAAGAAGAGCAATAAGAGAAAAAATTATTATTATTAGTGAAATTATAGTAGCTAAAATTATTACATTGCCTGATTCTTCAGCCATCTCGAGCATCTAAAGCCCCTTTACTATCTCATTGAAAAGCTCGTCGCTTGCTGATTTGTTTGGCGTTGCTACAAAGTTTGCGCCAGCATCTATAAGCTTAGTTTCAAAAAGCTCATCATTAGCTCTTGTTGCAATTATAATATTTTCATTTAGGCTCTTTGCTGTGATCGTTGCAAATAGATTTTTAGCATCATCATCCATTGCTATCGCTATCGCTTTTGCATCTGCTATACCTGCTTCCTTTAAAGCTTTTGATGTTGTAGCGTCGCCCTCAACCACAGGTATGCCCCTATCTCTAAGAACTTCTACCTTCTTGTGGTCCATCTCTATAACTACCACATTTACTTTATGCTCCAATAAAATATCGACTACTCGCTCTCCAACAATACCATAACCGCACACAATTACATGATCTTTTAAGCCTTCCATAGAATCACTAATAGCTCCAGCCAGATTCGAACTGGCGTCAACGGGTCCAGAGCCCGTTATCCTTGACCGCTAGACGATGGAGCTAACAAATATCTATAAATATGTATATATTTAAACTTTAATAGCTTTTTAATTCTTAATTCACTTTTCATTTAGGGCAAATACCTTGTAAATTTGATTATTAAAAGCGGTTTTATGCGCTACTATATTAGGACAAACATTGTATTTAAGCAAGAAGTAAAAGAGCTAATTATAGCTGATCTAGCGCTAACGCTGGCATTTTCGCTCGTAATGATAGGCGGCATAGGTGGCTTAGCATACTCCTTTGGTGTTTTCCTTTATTTCATTCCTATATCCTTTATCGCTGTATCACTATCCTTTATACTTCATGAGATGATGCATAAATTCACTGCAGAGAAATACGGCGCTATAGCTGGCTTTAGGACTTCGCCATATGGGCTTGCGATAACACTTCTTACAAGCTTTTTCGGATTCCTTTTCGGTATACCAGGTGCAACAATTATATATACAAATTCGTTTACACGAAGAGAAGATGGGATTGTTTCTCTTGCAGGGCCCCTCACAAACTTCGTAATCTTCATTTTTTCTTTAATAATAGGGCTTATCTTCTTCCCAAATTTCTTGTCTAATGTGCTGCTCACATTTTCAATAAATAGTGTATATAAGCTACCATTCATACAAAACACGTTGAACATGATTCTTTTCATAAGCATTGTGGTTGCCTTCTTTAACATGCTTCCTATCTTTCCATTAGATGGCAGCAAGATCTTGAGATGGAGCAAGCCTATCTACTTTGCAACGCTTATAGCAACGTTCATCTTCTTCCTACTTGTTATTCCAATAATCTCGTTTATAATATGGCTTTTCTTCATGCTGCTAATAGCTTATATTTTCTCAACCTTTTATCGCGGCCTATTTTAAAAGAATATATATAAATTTGCTTGCTAATATTATTAGATTACTGTGGTTATATGGCTAATGGTATAGAGCTTACTGTTGCGGATGCGCTAGTAACAGATTCAGGCAGAGGTATAGCTAGAATAGACTCTAAATCTAGGAAGCTTCTTGATGTTGTTTCTGGTGACATAATAGAGATAAAAGGTAAGATAAAATCTACAGCAGCTGTTGTCTGGCAAGCGCATCCCAGTGATGAAGGTCTCGGCTTTATAAGAATCGATGGTTATATAAGGCAAAATGTTGGTGTTGGTATTGGAGATAAGGTCTTTGTATCAAAGGCTGATGTTAAAGATGCAGAGCGTATTGTTTTAGCACCACCGCCAGGGCAGAAGATGCCTTTATCGCCTGATTTTGCGGAATATGCCAAAAGAAAATGGGAGGGCAAGCCCATGTCAAAAGGAGACGTGGTTCCAATACCTATGTTTGGCATTGTATTCAATTTCCTTGTTGTACAAGTGGTTCCACATGGAATAGTAAGAGTAACAAAAGAAACAGACTTCATTGTTAAGGAAGAGCCTGTCTCTGAATCGCTAGTAAGAATAGGCGAAGTTCATTATGAAGATATTGGTGGACTTAAGAATGAAATACAAAAGATAAGAGAGATGGTGGAGCTGCCAATAAGGTATCCTGAGCTTTTTGAGAGGCTAGGCATAGAGCCACCTAAGGGCGTTCTTCTCTATGGACCACCAGGCACAGGCAAAACGCTTCTTGCAAAAGCTGTTGCAAACGAAAGTGATGCAAACTTCATATCTATCTCGGGACCTGAACTTGTGAGCAAGTTTGTTGGTGAGAGCGAGGAAAAGCTTAGGATGATCTTTAAAGAAGCAAACGAGAAAGCACCTAGCATAATCTTCATGGATGAGATTGATGCGATAGCGCCTAAAAGAGAGGAAGCGACAAACGAGGTAGAAAGAAGAATGGTTTCACAACTTCTTACACTAATGGATGGTATTTCAAAGAGGGGACAGGTAATTGTATTAGCAGCAACAAACAGGCCAGAAGCGATAGATCCTGCATTGAGAAGGCCTGGCAGATTTGATAGAGAAATAGAGATAGGTGTTCCTGACAGAAACGCAAGAAAGGAGATTTTGCAGATACACACAAGGAACATGCCTCTAGCAAAGGATGTTGACTTAGATGAGCTTGCGAATATAACGCATGGCTATACTGGCGCAGACCTTAGCGCACTTGTTAGAGAAGCGGCGATGGCAACGCTAAGATCTATACTTCCAAAGATAATAGACAAGCAGCATATACCTGCTGAAGTCTTGAATGAGCTCCAGGTTACAAAGGAGCACTTCATGGAAGCGCTAAGGAACATACAACCTAGTGCTTTGAGAGAAGTATTTGTAGAAAGGCCGAACGTGCACTGGAGCGATATAGGTGGCTTAGATAAGGTAAAAGAAGAGCTTAAAGAAGCGGTGGAATTGCCGTTAAAGAAGCCAGAGGCGTTTGAGAAGATGGGTATAAGGCCTGTAAAGGGTGTTCTTCTTGTAGGGCCACCAGGAGTTGGCAAAACGCTTCTTGCAAAAGCGGTTGCAACTGAAAGAGAGTCAAACTTCATATCAATAAAAGGACCGGAGGTTCTAAGCAAGTATGTTGGAGAGAGTGAAAAAACAGTAAGAGAGATCTTTAGAAAGGCGAGGCTTGCAGCACCTTGCATTATATTTATAGATGAAATTGATTCAATAGCAAGTGCAAGGGGAAGTGAAGACGAGTTTGATTCTGGTGTTTCTAGACGCGTTGTAGACACACTTCTTACAGAGATGGATGGGCTAGCAGGACTTAAGAATGTTGTTGTGCTAGCAGCAACAAACAGGCCAGAAGCGATAGATCCTGCACTTCTTAGACCAGGTAGGTTTGACAGAATAATTGAGATACCAATGCCTGATGCTGAAACAAGGCTAGCCATATTCAGGGTTCATACACGAAACATGCCTCTTGACAAGAGCGTTAGTCTTGAAGAGCTTGCAAATCAGACAGACGGCTATACGGGTGCCGAAATTGAAAACATTTGCAGAGAGGCCGGAATGAATGCAATAAGGGCTAACAGAGATTATGTAACCAGAGAAGACTTCCAGAAAGCTTTGCAAGAGGTTAAGCCTACAATACCAAAAGAGGTAACAGAAAGGATAAAGAGATTCAAGGAAGAGCCAACAAGCATGTATAGGTAAGCTAAAGGCTTTATATAAAACGAGTATGCTTAATGAAAGATGGTGATTTTTTGAAGATTGTTTATTCTGATAGAAAGACCGGAAAAACAGCACAGCGCGATGTGCCAAAGGAGAAAGAAGCGCTTTTGCTAGGCAAAAAGATGAAAGAGCAGATAGACGGCTCGATAATAGGCTTAGATGGCTATAAGCTTGAGATAACTGGCCTTAGCGATCAAACAGGGGCTCCTTCTAGGATAGAAATAGAAGGCACACGAAAGGCGTGGCCTCTTCTTAGCTCTGGTCCTGGAATAAGAAAGCCTAAAAAAGGCGAGCGAAGAAAAAGGATGGTGAGGGGCAATACAATAGCTCCGGATACTGTGCAGATAAACACTGTTATTGTTGAATATGGTTCCATTCCTGTTGAAGAAATCTTCAAATCAGCTAAGAAGGAAGGTGAATAGTTGGAGCTTTTGCAAAGTGAACTTAATATAGGAACGCTAGGTCATGTAGACCACGGCAAAACTACACTAACCAAGGCGATAACGGGTGTTTTTACAGATAGGCATAGCGAAAGTATAAAAAGAAGCATGACTATAAAGCTGGGCTATGCGGATGCTGTGATAAGAAAGTGTGAAAATTGCGATGGCCCAGAGGCTTATACCACAAGCGAAAAATGTGCTAATTGTGGCGGCGAAGCAAAGCCTATAAGAAGGATCTCTATACTCGATGCACCTGGACATGAGATGCTTATGGCCACGGCGATTGCAGGCTCAAGTATAATAGATGCTGTCTTATTTGTTATAGCCGCAACAGAACCGTGCCCTATGCCTCAGACGAAGGAGCACCTTATGATCATAAATATACTGGGTATCAAGAATATAATAATAGTTCAGACAAAGATTGATATTGTTGGAAAAGAGCGTGCAAAAGAGCATTATAATGAGATAAAAAGGTTTGTGAAAGGAACGATAGCAGAGAATGCGCCGATAATACCGGTAATAGCAAGCAAGAATATTAACATAGATGTGCTTCTAAAAGCTATAAGCGAGATAAAGATACCTGAAAGGGATCTTAATGCTGATCCGTTGATGTATGTTGCAAGATCTTTTGATGTTAACAAGCCCGGTACTGAAATAGATGCACTGCTTGGTGGTGTGGTTGGCGGTTCTATTATAAGGGGCAAGTTCAAAAAAGGAGATAAGATAGAGATAAGGCCGGGTATAAATATAAGCAAGGATAATAAGAAAGAAGAGTATAAGCCTATAATAACAACAATAAGGTCAATTTCAACAAGCATGGGTGAAATAGAAGAAGCTCTGCCAGGTGGCCTCATAGCGCTTGGCACTGGGATTGATCCTTCATTTGCAAAGGCAGATAATCTGGTTGGAAATGTTGTTGGGTTAGTAAATAAGCTGCCCCCGCAGACAAATGAGCTTAACCTAGAGTATCATATGATAGAGAGGGACGATATCCCAAAGCAGGCTTTAAGGGAGGATGAACCAATAATATTAGGTATAGGCACGGCAACAGCAATAGGCTTCGTAAAATCTATAAAGAAGAATAAGATTCATGTTTTGTTGAAGCATCCAGCATGCGTTGATAAGAATATAAAGATACCAATTCTTAGAAACATCTCACAGCGTTGGAGGCTTACAGGATACGCTGTTCCTATGTGAACAACCCACCTTTATGGACAGGCTTCTTGAGCCGATTCTGTTTGTTTAAGAATTCTCGCTTAACCTGTGATTTTCTTTTTCTATAAGCATATTGGTGAACAGAATATAACTTTGTTGTGTTTGTTTTTATTATAATTGTTGCTCGCTTTCATTCCTTATCTTGCGGAAGAGGCTTCTCGCGAGCAGGCGTTAAAAAGTAAAAATAGCAAAAAGTTAGTTTTTGTTTAGTGGGGAAAAGGCCTGCTTTGGGGGAAAAGCAGGCCTAATTAGTTTTACTGTGGAGGTGATACAATTAGCGTATTGATCGCCTTGCCAGCATCATATCTATAGTAAACCTTGTGGCCTAGCTGGTATCTGTCCAGAAGGCCCAGCATGTGAAGTCTATTAAGCCTCGCGCAGGCTGCATTTCTTCCTTTATAGTGCATAAACTCTTTTACCTCATCTGCGCAGGCCATACCTTTTGTTTGTACAAATTCAATTATCTTAGCGTCTGTATCAGATAATGGTACCTCTTTAGGTTTTTCTAGTTTTGCTGGTTCCTCATCAAGTTCATCTAGCCTTTCACTAAGCTCCTTTATCTTCTCTGTAATACTGGCAAGGATTTTGTTTGTTCGCTCTCTCTCAGCTACCATATATTTGATAAGTTCTTGAGCATCATCAGGATAAGCATTATCACTGTTATTAAGCCTGCTTATCTCTTTCTTGAGCCTTTCAAGCTCCTCTTCGATTTCCTTTTTATCCACAACCACACCCCTTCATGATCCTTCTATGATGCATGCATAAACCATGCATGAAAGAATCATGATAGAATCACATATACTTGTAAGGATTAAGATATTTAAATATTTTGCTACTTTATATAACTTCCACTTAACAAAAAGAGAAAGATTAATTGTTTAGTGTATCTAATTTGATCCTCAAATCTTTATATATTTGTGCGAAAAATATATTAAGGATTGCATATGCAGCAGCTTCTTATACCGAGAAAGAGAGCCGAACAGCTCAAGGCTTATTTAGCTGAGCTTAGCAAAAAACTAAAATGCAAGATAAGAATAGAAGACGAGAACGAAGTGATTATAGATGGCGAGCCATATGATGAATATAATGCTAGAAACGTAATTACAGCATTTGGCAGAGGTTTTGATCTAAACGATGCATATAAGCTTCTCTCGGAAAATTATTTCTTTAAGTCAATAAATCTAAAAGAAATCTTTAAGAGTAAAGATAGAATAATAATGATAGAAGGTAGGATAATAGGAAAAGATGGGAAAAGCAAAAAATATATAGAAGAAGTGAGCGGTGCACAGCTGAGCATATTCGGCGGAACAATAGGTATAATAGGAACAAACGAAGAAATTGCAATAGCAGAATCTGCAATAAATGTGCTAATAGATGGCGGCACGCATAAAAAGGCATATAGAGTTATGGAAGCTACTAGAAAGAGGCTTGGTGTTTATTAATGGAGAGCATAGCTGATGAGCTTTTTAAAGAGTTTAGGGAAAATTCGATAGCAGAATTCTTCAGGAAAAACAGGCAGATGCTGGGCTATGCAGGTAAGGTTAGGTCACTAACAACAATAGTTCATGAGTATGTTACTAACTCGCTCGATGCTACTGAAGAAGCACAGATACTTCCTGAAATAAGGGTAGAAGTAAAGGAGATAGGTGAAGAGAAATACAGTGTTCTTGTGAGGGATAATGGCCCTGGCATACCAAAAAATATTGTGGGTAGGGCTCTAGCTTCAATACTTTCTGGAACAAAATTTCATAGGTATATGCAGCAGAGGGGTCAGCAAGGCATAGGAGCATCTGGCTGCACCCTTTTTGCACAGATAACAACAGGCAAGCCTATACATGTAAGGTCATCAACAGGAAAAGAATCATATGAGTGTGACATCTCTATCGACATAAAGAGTAACAAGCCAGTAGTCTCAAATATGAGAGATGTTAGTCTTGAATTTAGGGGCTTAGAGGTATATGGTGAATTTGCTGACGTAAAATATGAAAATAGCGAGCATGGTGTTTTTGAATATATAAAAAGAACAGCGCTTGCTAATCCGCATGCAAGCATATCTCTTCTAGATCCAACAGGAAAAGAGTATACCTTCCTACGTTCTGTAAATGCAATGCCCAAAAAACCAAAAGTGGTAAAACCACACCCTCTTGGTCTTGAGCCTGGTGATCTTGTTGAGTTTGCACACAGAAGCGAAAGCAGGCGTATATCTTCTTTTCTTATCGATACATTCTCTAGGGTATCTGATGCAAAGATAAACGAATTAAAGCAGCTTGTAAGCTTTGATCTTTCAAAAAGTCCAAAAGAGCTCACATGGCAGGAAGCAGAAGAGCTGATAAAGGCATTTAAGTCTATGAAATGGGTTGCACCGGAGTTTGATTCTGTATCACCGATAGGCGAGAAATACCTTGGGCTCGCTATGAAAAATATCATAAACCCCGAGTACATTTCTGTTGTGGAAAGAAAACCAAGGGTTTTTAGAGGGGGCATTCCTTTTGTGGTGGAAGCTGCTATTGCATATGGCGGAGGTGCTGGAAGAAAGAACGATGAAGGTGAAGAAGCTGGCGGCAATATTATAAGGTTTGCAAATAAAGTTCCTTTGTTGTTTGATAGCTCAACATGTGCTATAACTTATGCTGTTAAGAGTATAGACTGGAAGAGATATGGTATCAAAGATTTCGAACAAGAACCTGTAAGTGTTCTTGTAAATGTTTCTTCTGTCTTTGTACCTTATTCTGGTGTTGGCAAGCAGGCAATAGCGCAAGAAGAAGCAATCATAGATGAGATAAAGCTAGCCGTAATGGACGCTGCGAGAAATATTCAGCGCTACATAAGCAATGTAAGAAGCAGAAACCTTGCAGAATCAAAATACAAAACAATAATGCGTTATATAACACAGCTTTCAGGTGACCTTTCTGAGCTTACAGGAAACAAGCAAGAAGTTTTAGAGGAGAAGCTTAAGAAGCTTGTTGATACAAAATACAAAAAGCTTTTCGAAACAGATGAACAATCTAATAATACACAAGATATAGAACAAGGTAAGAGCACACAGGATATAGAACAAGAAGAGGGCGAAGATGAGGACAAAGGGGCCAGCTAATCATATTATAAGTTGGTCAAGATGCTCTGTATCGATTAACTTTATCAATCCGTTTGCTATAGCCACTTTAAGGGCTTCACTTTCATCTCCGAAAGAGGTATAGAGCGCTTCGATAAACTTGAGCTTTCTTTCTTCGTCGAAGAACACAATAAATTTCTTTGTATCACCACCAACCCATATTTTGCTCCTTTTACCTGTTTCAGCATATATAAATATCTGTGCTTCAACACCATTCTTTGTTATATCTATATCTGCATCCTGCGCTGCGCCAAGATCTGGTGTAAAAGATATACCTGCCGTTACAAAATAATCTCTAAGCCTCCTAAAAGTTGCCAAATACTCTATGCTATAGCCAGATTCATCGATCCATCGTTTTGGTGCGAAATAATCTCTTATATTTACAAGATCCCCTGAGTTGACAAGCTTTGTTAAAATTATATTGACGTTCTGAAGCGTTATAGATATAGGCATGTTGTTATACCTTAAGTTCGCTGTTATACCATTCTTTATCTCTTCTGGTAAGAGCGGCATATATCTCCAATGGTAATGCATGTTTATCTTGTCAAACAAGCTCAATAGCTCTTTTTTTGGCACTATCACACGTGTCTTCTTAGAATGAGGAATTTCTGGTATATCTATATAATATTCATCTCTATTTGGCGCTTTAAGGACAATATTCAAAACGATAACTATTGCTATTACAATAGCAAACTCTATGTAATAGACAGGAATATGTAGTACCTCTTGCGTATACTGTGTTACGTATGTATACTTGCTATTAAAAATATTTATCTCAAATGTTTGCGTGCCATAGCCTATAACACTACCTTTGGGTAGTTTGTATATTATCTCGCTATTATTTGTTATTCCGCTCGTAAGATAGCTGTTGTCTAAGCTTATTGAGTATGTCGAATTTGCTATCGGCATACCGAGGCTCGATAGGCCAAATATAAATGTTCCGTTCTTGAAATTCAAATCTATTGGGCTTATCTCTATTCCTGCAAGCTCAAACAATGAAGCCGCATAAGGCCTATTGTTAAAGTCTCTAAGTACTGCTATATAATAGCCACTCGGCATACCAAATGCTTCATATTTGATTATATTGATCCCTGTAGATGTATTAAAGAAGCCAATAGGTATGGAAGTAACGTAGGTCATGTTGCTTGTATAGAGGTCAATATGTGGTATAACTAGTTTTTTTGTTGGTGAGCTTATGTTCATACCTATTACAATAGGTATCGTTTGGGTTTCTGCTACAGGTGAAGGTATACTAAGACTACCATTAAGTTTAGCATATATGCTGAACCTCTTATATGTTATAGAGTAATTTGTTGAATTGCTGAAGACTACATTTATCAAAGGATAAGTATTGTTTATCATACTAATATCGCTATAATTCATGAGTTTCTGAAGGGCAAATACACCAAGCAAGCCACTTGTTGGCTTGCTGATTGTGTAATTACCATATGCTACTTCTGGTATCCAGAACCTACTATAAAGTGCAAACGCTATATCCCTAGCCATGTAGCTAGCATTAGGCCATCCACTTGTTGGCTGGTTTGAAAAGACTATAAGTGTTCCATTTAATGCATTTACATAGCTTACATTACCGTACCTGTTCTCAAGTAAACCATACTTGTTCGCAAGTGAAAATGTTGGGTTTCTAAAATAAAATAGATTGGAGCTTGTTGTAGGTATACTCCAGTTTAGCCCGTACTGGTCTAGTACCTGTATACTCTGAGGGCTTGTCTTAAATATTATAGAACCTGTTCCGATGCTTCTTGAAAAGTTGTCACCCACATAAACTACTGTATCGCCTTTTGAAAGAAGAGTCAGAAGCGTTGTATTACCATTATAACCGCTATTCGGCATAAGGGTAACTGGGAGCAGGCCTGTTGCTAAGATAACAGTAGAATTTGGGGGTATTGAGCCTATCTCACCAAGGTTTACCACAGTGAACGTGGCACTATTAAGCAGCGCGTATCTCTGTAGATAATACCTTAGCGCTGTTGTAACCTCTTGGTCATTAAAGCAGCCTATGCACATAGCTGGGCTGCTTATATAGTAAATATTCCTAATCGGATTACCGGTATAAAAATTAACAGATATTGTAGCGTTTACCACATTGGCTGCTGTATAATTTAAAACAACAAAAGGAACAGCATATTGGTCATTTTTATAGCCGAGAACACCATCTGTATATATGCTGAAGTTGAAATAAGGCTTACCATAGCTTATGTATGTTGGTACATAGATCTCAAAATGCGAGTGTATATATATAGAGAGTGCAAATAAAAAAGCAGCTATCACAATACTAATAACTAATATTTTTGGTGTAATATTAATAATTAAGTTCTTTGAGGCTTTCATAACATCCTTTTATAATAATGCCACTATAACTCCGTCTGCCCTTTCCTTTTAGCAATATACTTGTCAACAAGCTTTGCAACAAATCTAGATATGCTGTTTGTGTTTTCATTTACTTTTTTAACAATTCTATATACTCTGATGTTTCTGACTCTTTTGTTAATGCTCACATAGTATTTCATGCTATCCCTTAAGCTCAATGTAGCCCAGAGAGACCATCTTGTTAAGTATCTGCTCCACCCTTGGCGAAGGTACCTTGTATATCTTTGCAAACTCATCTATATCTATAGAGTTATTGTGGGATTCTATCCAGTCCTGTATCATGGCCATAAGCGATTCATCTGAATATGTTTGCAGTGCCTCAAGCTGTGCCTTAAGCTGCTTGTTCTCTTCGCTGAGCTGTGAGGTTTGTATTGTAAGGTTTCTATTCGCTGCGGAGAGCTCAAGATTAAGTCTTTTTAGTTCCCTATATTCTGTTAGCAAAGCATCGTATCTATTAAATATCGTACTGTAGTTTTCTGAAAGGCTGTTTAATACATCATCTATAGAAGAGTCAAGATACTGGTAAAACTTCTTTTCGTCTATCTTGAAGTGATCAGAAATTATGGCAAGCACAGAGAGTAAATTCTTAAGTACAAACAGCCTTCTCATCCTTACGCTTGTATCTGGCGCTATTGAGTATATAACCTCTACTTCCGATTCACTTATCTTGAACATAAAGAAGAGAAAAGGCCTTTTATGTATATCTCTACTCTCAACTCTTGCTATTACAAGCTTGTTTTCTTCTATCTTCGCTGTATAAGCAGGAAGTTGTGAAACCAGTTGTAGCAGATCATCTAACTTTCCATTAATTGTTCCTGCAAATACAACCCCCTCTACCTTTGGAGTTATCGCTTCTTCAGGCACTTAACCACTACTCTTATTTCTTTGTTAAGGTATAAATTTGTTTATCCTTGCTGGTTTCCTTAACTTTTGGCATATAGTTTAGAAGCGAGAGGAGGTAAAGAAATAAGATAAGCAGAATGCCTATAAGGAGTGTGCTTAGCCTTGGTGATACTATAAGGCCAAACACTAAAAAAAGGAAACCCAGCACAAGGTAAAGTATTTGCCTTCTTACAAATCTGCTCCTATATTTTAAGTATTTGGGATAGCATTCTTTGCAAACAACTAGCCTGTTACCCTGTTCATTCTTTGTTATATTTTTTTTAAACCATCTTATTGTCTTTATAACATAATCTTCTTCTATTGCTCTACCTTGCCTTTCCTTTCCGCAGATTATACAATAGCTCTTTATTTAATCACCTACATCAAGTTCAACCACTCTGCCATAAGCTTCATTTATCTTTTCTTCATCAAATGTATTCATTATATCAGTTATTTTTACATCATCAATCCCTATTCTCCTAAACAGATTTATTATCTCTTCCCTCCTTAAACCTGCTTTTTGCAAGAGTTCAGCAAACGCAACAGCATTTACATGCCTATGCCTCTTATCAAGCTCAGCCTCAAGCTTATCTATATTAAGCTCGCTTACTCCCAGAATTGTGAGGTCTCGCCTTAATTCAATTCTGTTTACAATAAATGTTTCTCCCATTTGATCAGCCCGCAAAGATCCTGGTTATAAATACATCCTCCACACCAAGGTATCTAAAGAACGAAATAATGCTTTCTTTGTCAACCCCATAGCTTAAAAGAAGTTTTGCAAAACTCCTTGAGTCTATGGTCCTGTCTTGTGAGTCAAGTATTTCAAAAAGCTTGTCGATCGCCTCATTTGGCACATTAACATCGATAAGTCTGCCCTTTAGGCTTAGCTTCTCGAAGTAGTATTCGCTCGATATATTTGGATTCTTAAGCTCATCGTTGGTAAGTATATCTTTAATAATTAGTGTATATACGTCAAGCGGCACTTCGCCCATAATCCTCTCAAGCAAGAACGTTTCAGGGAACTTTACAGAGGTTTGAAAAGACATATTAACAGCAGCTTGGCCAACGCCAAACTTGCCTATTTCTCCTCTTATAAACGAAGAGAAGTTTAGCGAGTCTTGCAGGTAATCCATAAACCTCTCGAACTTTACTCTTAATATAATGTTTGTGCCTACGTTTGAGAATATAGCTTCGTTAATATCTGTAGGGTTCTGCGAAGCAACTATTAGTGCAAATTGATATTTTCTGCCTTCCCTCACTATAGTCACAGCATCGCTTCTTTCATCTCCGGCTATCTTCCAAGCTTCATCAAGGACAACTATTGCTTTGATCCCCTTAGAAGCGCTCCATCCTTCTATCCTCATCCTTTCCTTTAATGATTGCAGTATGAACAAAGCAGCAAGCGCCCTGAATGTTTCGTCAGGTAAGCCTGATAGGTCAATATCTACAAGGCCTGAGGAAGCAAGCTTGCCTAGATCTAATGTACTCTTTTTTGCAAAATAGTCTTCGCCTTCCCTTACAAATTGTCTAAGCCTATAAATCGCATTTTCAAGTTCTGCAGGGTATTGGTATGTGCCCTCTTGCAGCTTCTCTTGCAGAAGTGCTATAACATTTGCTAGTGTTGGTGGCTCTTTGTTGGGGTCTGGAATCTCTGCTAGATTGAAACCTGCATTCACATAAGCCTGCTCTACTGCTTCTTGTGTTAACCTTTTTTGCTCAGGGTAATCTCCAATATCTGTGAGTATCTCAAACGAGTTCATAATTTGCTTTACCCTGTCTAAAGGTTTTATACCTATTAGATCCATTATATTAAGGTAATCTCCTTTTCCTAGAGATACAACAATACCACCGCTTTGCTTTACCCAGGCTTTATACTCTCCAGCCCAGTCTATTATTATGGCGTTTGCATTCCATACATAGCTCGCTCTTATAAGGAAGGTTTTAACAAGGAAGCTCTTTCCTGCTCCTGTTATACCTACAACAGCGATGTGTGGGTTGGTAAGATTTGCGAATGTCCAGGTAAATGGAACATTAAATATCTTTGTAAGACCTAGGAATATAGCATTTGTTGGATCATTTAGCAGATAATTTGCTGGTGGCTCTGGGGGTTTGCTTATGAAGACTCGCTTTGCAAGTTCATTGCTCATTATATTTTGAACTTTTATTAGGCTCATAGCAACACTATTTCTGGTATGCAAATAAACTCATCAAATCTCCAACGCTTGTCGGAATAAAATAATTAAACTTAAAAAGATAATAAAGCTCTCTTCCTGTTACTCTTGTAATACTTAAGTCAAATCCGCTCATTACTGTCTGAATCTGCTTTAGCTGGTTTGAAAGTGCATCCATTGCTGCCTTTTCGCTTACTCCCGCTGCTGTACTTTCAATGTACATTAAGCTCTGAATAGGTTTTTCACCACTAGAAAGCCTATCAATTCTTGCTTGTACTATTCTTATCTGTCTCTGAAGATCATCTATAGTCATTTGGCTTGGGTTGCTGCTGCTCATCTCTCTTGCAAGCTTGAAATTTAATAAGCTTAGCTTGCCTTCAAGTTCCTCTCTGTAGTTCTGCACATCCTGTGCTGCCACTATTAGATTATACTTAAATGGAAACTTAATACTCATCATCGCTCTTTCCCATCTTGTTGGCGCATCAACAAGTGGCGTTTCATCATCCTCTCTGATCTCGCTTGTAAATATATAATTGTATAGGTTTGCTGTAAGATAACCTGTTGCATAATATATACCATTCGCATTCTTTATAATGCAATCCTGCTCTTTTGGAATATAGTAATTCTTAGCGGGTATTATCCTCATTTTTAATATTGTTGTTATGAGCGGGAATATAATGAAATCAGCATAATTTATAAGCAGCAAGGTAACTATTGCGATTATTGCAAACACAGCTATCACTGCAGCAAAAGCCCCATACGTTGTAGCTTCTACTAGAACAAGCAGTATTGCCATCGCAGAAAATGCAATATAGATAAGCGTGGTTTCATCCATTATCTCATACCTTTTATCTGCTGGTTTATTGTTGAGAAAGGAATCATGTACTCTGGCTCAATAAGCATTAGAAGCTCAGGGGTAGATATAATATCTGAAACAACCCCATATATTGAGTTGATGCCAGCCATAATCTCATTTGCACTCTGCATTGCAAGGTTAAGTGCTTCTTCATCGTCCCCACCCATAGCTGTTACAGATGCATAAGATACAGCAATGAGTGAATTAGCATTTGAAATCGTATCAAGAAGGTTATGCCACATTGTAGCCTCGCCTTTTGCCCTTTCTATCTCTTCTGGCTTTGCATCATTCTTGCTAAGTATATTATTATATCTTGTCTCGGCATCATTAAGCTTGTCTCTTAGTTTGTTTATATAGTCATCTTTGTTTAATATGTTAAGCTGTGTTGTTATCTTTATGGGATTTTTGCTTAGCGAAACTAGCTTGCTAAATAGTTTTGAAAAGTCATACCTTTCCTCTTCGCTCATCTCTGTAGAAGAAGAGTAGATAGGAATCCTAATAAACATTGTAGCATATGTAAAGCCACCATCTTTGCCCATTATAGCATTTCCGTTTGGTGCAATAAAGAAAGGCTCTCTCTCATCAAGCAGAATCGCTTTACCCCTTGCGTGAATGAATGGTATTACTATATAATAGTAGTACCTCATTGAAAAGGCCAATACCGCAAAGAATATGGCAAGCAAACCAAGAACAAACTTAAGCAGAGAAGCTGGAAATGTAGATGCGACTATTGCAAACGCAAAAGCTGTCGTTATAAATATACCAAAGATTAATATCTGAAAGTTGGGCACATTGGTCACTTATAGAATATATGAAGGATTAAAATTATAAAATGTACTAAGCAAACCGATAAAGCTATATTTTGCTTAATAGTTTACCGCTTGGGCGCATTCCTCCAACAAGGTCTGCTATTGTTGTTATAGAGAAGTATGTTAATCCAAGTATAAGTGCTGGATAGAATATAACAGATATCCAAAAGGAGCCCATGCTTTCTTGTATTGTTTTTATCTCCTGCGGTATAGAATTTTGACCGTTTGGCGATGCACCATTTGTTATAGCGTTGCTACCCTGTGATATGCTATTAAGCTGTGCTGTTGCCGCAATAAATGTTTGCATATTGCCTTTATAAGTAAAGAAGAACGCTACAGAGAAAAGGGTTGGAAGTATAAAGTAAAAACCAATTGCAGCACCTATGAGAAGCCCCCCAACACTTCTTGTTGGCATTATAGAACGCAGGAATATACCTGGTATAAGGAATACAGGTATAGAGGCATACATAGCAAATAGTATAAGGTAAAATTCAGTATAAAGCACCATAAGGCCTTCAACAAGCAGCGAAGAAAGTGCGGTCGCCGGTATAATAAATAATATCTCAAGCGGTATAGCAAGGTATCCTAATATGTTTGAAAATGTAGCTAGAGTAGTTACTGTTATACTTATGCTTGTGTAAAAATAGGCAAGCATAGCCGGATTATATATTGCTGTGAGTAAGCCTTGGGTTGCATTTATTGTATTGTAAATATATGTAAGGCTTGTGTTGTATGGATCTGCGCCTATATACAAGCCAGGTATTATGCCAAAGATCAGCGCCGCAAGAAGCATAAAGAATACAACAAAGATTAGGCTAGCACCTGCTTCATAAAATTCACCTACGCCATAGCTTCTAAGCTTGCTGTTTCTTGCAACAATGCCCGCTACAAAAATTACCGCTGCAATCATGAAGCTAAACAAGACTGCAAGCATAAGAATGGGCTCCCAACTTGTAAATACTTTATATGCTGCTTGGTTGATCTGGCTGCAGTACCATGGCGCAATTTCATTTATATTATATTTGTTGGGGCAGTAGCCCACGCTCTGCGGTGCATTATTTCCATTACCTGTGTTTGGTGCTTGCGCATATGCAATCTGCAATAAAATAATCAATGCAAGGAAGAATGCAAAGGTAATATTAAGCTTTTTAATGCTCATAATACCACTATATTATACTTGTAAGCAAACTCATAAAATCTAGTCTCTCTCCAAAAGCCTGGGAGAAATCAAGTACAAAAGTATTAACAACGATGAAGTTAAGAAGAGGCAAGATAAGAGAAGCTGTAGCTGTAAAGCCGGCTATGTCTATTATGTCATAAATAGTACTCGTTAGGAAGTTAAGAATGGCCTTTCCTGTTAGCAAATTTGCAAGCGCGCTCTGTAGGTTTGTACCAAATGTATTTACAGCTACATTCTTAAATATGCTATTCTGAAGCTGGTAATAAGCTACATTTATGAAACCATATGTTATGCTTACCATTAGTGGATATACAAAGCCTATACCAACGCCAAGCGCTATTAATGAGCCACCAAAGCTGCGCGAGAAGCCAAAAATCCTAGCGATAAGACCCATAGATACAAAAATAGCAAAGATTATCGGTGCAGCCGATATTATAATAAACTGCAAGTCATTTGCTATGAAAAGCCAGCTAATTGCATCATTTATATAACCAATATAAGAGTCTAAGACACTGCTAAGGCTGAATGAGCCTTTTGCCGAAAAACCAAGAGTTTGAACACCGGGTATAAAGTTTATCTCAAGGCTAAGCTGCGGTCCAATATTCAAAAGATAATATACCAAGGATAAGAAAAAGTTTGCGTTTGCAAGAGCCCCATAATTCGTGAACCAATAAAGATCATATAGTGCAGTCTCATATAAGTTTGCATTTTTTGGAGCTATGGTAGTCACTAGGTTTAGGTTTAGACTTTGTAGGAGGCTTTCTGCGTTAAAGGAACATAGCCAAGTTGCAAACATGCCAAATGCCAGTATTAGAACAATACTAAATAGTGTTTGGTAAATCATTATGCTTATATTCCTTTTTATGTCATCTCTTCCTACAAGCGGTGCAAGCAAATAAACTACAGCAAGTATAACTATAATTAATGTTGCAGCTACTAGAGTTATCGGAAACCATGCTGTGTAAGGTGCGGTTAGAAAGTTGTTTATGCTGTTTATGCATTCTTGCATTAGTAGATAATCGATGCTAAACAATCATATCACCTTCTTAAGAACGCCACCGTGTGTGAGCGACGGCGCGCCCAGTAAGTCTCCAAACGCTTCTATAAGGTCAAAACATATAACCAAAGAAATCAATATGCCTATAGTGTTTATGCCACCAATAGCGATAATTCCTATATATTCAATTATTAAAGACGAAAATATTGTTGAGATCGTTAGACCAGGGTTAATCGATGTTGTTAGACTGCTTGTAAAAAAGTTTGCTTGTAGCGTGATTGCATGAGTTTTTATAATGCTTTGTGCAAGAGCCTGCATGCTTGGTGAAGCAGTGATGCTTGAAATCGCGTATATTAACGCAGGATAAAACACATAAAATGAGATGAATAGGCCTAGAAGAGCTCCACCTATTGCCCTAGTCCATGGAAAAGTGCGGAAAAGTATTCCAAGGTAAAGGAAGAGTGGGAAAATATAATATATTATGGCTAGCAGATATACATTAACAAGTTCTATTCCGGTTATAGCAACGATAGGTACACTAAACGAACCCGCCATTTTAGAAAGCAAGTTAAGCCATGCGAATGGCTGAAAAGTAACGCCAAACCCATTTGGCATCAAATTAAATCGGATCGAAGAGGCAATGCTGATCGCAAAAATCTCTACGGCAAGTAAGATTAGGTTAGATATTTCACCAAATGCATCTCCATAGTAATATTCACAGGTGCTGTGGTATAAGCTGGCTGTGTTCGTAATGCTTGGCTGGTTTGTGCTCACAACAGATGAACCAAACTGTGCAATGCCTATAACAACGCCATCTATTCCTGCAATTCCACCAGCTACAAACAAAATTAAGATAAAATTAAGCACATTTTCGAGTATCTCATTTCTAGAAAACGAAATAAGGCTGTTTATCTTGAATGCCATTCCTATTGCATACAAGAAAGCAACAATCATAAGCACTGAGAGTATTATAAGCATCGAGTAGCCTATAAGCCCTTTGTATGTTGAAGCAGTACTCAAAGCGCCAAACGTGCTTTGTAGTGCACTATATAAATAATTGCATGGATCAGGTGATGTCTGTGTTTGTGCATAAGAAGTTCTAGCAAGAATAAGTGTAGCAAGTATAACCAAAAGTATTGTTCTTTTAATCATACAAGTCTACCTAATCCAAGCAGATTCGTATCACCACCCATAAGCTGGGATATTCCTTTGATCGCAGAGAACAATATCAATATATTTATTACTGGTAGTATATAGCCTGTAACGCCTATAATTCCATATAGATCAGCAAAATGGAATATAAGTGTGAGTGCATTTTGGGGTTGGCATGAAACAACAGTTAGTGGTATGTTTGGCAGGCTCCCTGTTATCAAACCCCCAGCTCCATATGCAAGCAGATTGTATAGACCCACGCCCGGTATCATATAATAAGCCGATATCTCTAGCTCGCTCAAGTAAATATTCCCTCCTAAAGGATAACAGCCGTAATAATGTACTATATTTGTTGCGTTCGGAAATACAAAGAAGTTTATTGTGTTTGAATTGTAAACAACAGGTTTTTCATTAAGTGTTAAACCATTCATTGTAAATACTGGTATTGTATTTGAGCTTGCCCCTATTGGTCCAAGCGTTGCATTGTTTAAGGCAACATATTCCATAAGGAATATTATAGGATATATTATGAGTCCTGCTATCACTATTCCTATAAGCATACCTCCTACTCTTCTAGTAAACATGCTCGCCTTTAAGATTATTCCCGCAGCGAGCAGGTAGGGCCATGCATAGATAAATGTTATTATAAGCAGCAACTCTATCAGATAGATTTCGAAGATCATATAGCCCTGCATTTCTATAGGTTTTGATATGCTTCTAAGTATAGCATATCCCTTATACGGTGTAAAAGAAACATATACACTTATGGCCCTAGGATCGAAAGGAATAATACACATTGCTTCAAACAATGGCGGTGCTGGTGTAGCAGATTCGCAGTAGGTGATAGTTGGTGTAAGAGTTGAAAGAAATCCAATATAATTCTCATACTGATACAGTGCGTTTAGATTCTGTGCCATCTGGCTTGTTAGATTTGCAACGATAACATAGCTTGCGATTAAGTCATAATCAGCAAACAACGCCGTGCTTGTACTGCCGCTACCCCCATTTTGTATATTTGAGTATATGCTATTTGCAGCGGCGCACATCGTGTTGGTGGGGCTGGTAGCGCTATTTACAAGATTAAATTGGTCATTTGATAGTTGCTGGCATATCTGTATTATATTACCTCCTATAGTGCTTGCAGTAAGGGTAGTTACGCTCGCGCTACCAAAAAATTCAACTATAGCTATTATAATAACTGCAATTATAACAGTTCCAATCAGTTGGCCGAGTTCATTCATTGCAGTTTCTTTAATACGTGAGCTGTTGAGCAGGCTACCAGCAAAATAGATGAAGCTTACTATAGATATGCCTATAAGTATAGCTATTGTGAGTATGGGCATCCAGTTTTCAAGTGCGCTGAAGTGTGTTATAGTTACGCCGCTAGCTGAAGTTAAAGGGATTAGTATTAACATTATAGTTAACAACGCTAGCCTCAACTCCATATGCTTTCACTTCTCAATCCAAAGCCTGCATTCAGAGCCCTGGTTAAGCTTATTGCAAATGCAACCGTTATAGAAAGATTTAGTGCCATTAAGAATATACCCTGGAATAAAAAGTCAGATACTTGCTGGGCTATAATACTAACAGATGCTGGAGCTAAAAGTATATCTTGAAAAGGTATACCACTGAGAGCGCTCGAATAAAAGTTAAATGGTAATGTAAATTTATATCCAAAGAGTTTGTAGTTTGGGTTTGTTGCAAAAAGAGAACTTGCTGGAATCGAGCTTGCTGTATATTTTAGAGGGTAACTGCTATAGTATGGGTTGCATGCGGATTGTGCTCCTGTGCAATATGTCCAATTAACAATATACGAATCCATAACAAAAGTAAGTGGGTAAATAAAATAAAAAGCTATTGCCAATGCAAGGAACGAATTTGCTGATTCTCTAAGTCTTGGTCCCAAAAATGAAAGAGTTCTCATCGCTATCGCAACAGGCAAAACAACCGTTAGCATTGTTGCTTTAACTATGAAAAGCATTAGAAAATTAAAGAAGAGCATGCCAAAAGTTAGTATTAATAGTACATTATAACTAACTACAATAACCGCATACATGTTGTATATGTTGCCAAATGATGGCGAGAGGCTAGCACTTAACTTTAATACACTACTCTCTACTAGCGGAATTTTAATGGATGAACCTATAATGTTAAATAGTTCCGAGCCTATCATAAATTCTATTGATGTTGAGTATATGTGTGTTGCTAGGTTTATACCATCTACAAATAGGAGCCTGCCAATATAAATTTGTGCGGCCTCAAAAGGGTCCATGCCTGCTATAGAGTTTGTAAAGTTGCACGACAAACTTGCAAATCCAACAAGTATTATAATAATAAAAATACTTAGCAACATTTGCACGATCTCAAATTTTGAAGTAGCTTTAAGCTTTTCTCTGGGCGATGGTGGGAGAAGGTTAGAAAGTGCGTAGATCAAAGCGGCGATAGTGAAAAATAGCAGTACAACAAGCATATTTATTCCTATCCAATTATTTGCATTTACCCCGCCGCCAGCAAAGGCGCATGTATTAAGGTCAAGCAAGAAGGAAATCATATTATCCAATCCTTAATCTGCTACCCAACTCAAGCCTTATTGTACCGCCAAGCGACTTTGCTATAGAATCAACTAAAGGATACCATATCATTAAGTCTATCAAGAGAAATAAGAATTCGGCAAAAAGAAACATAAAGTATGGGGCGTATATGTTTAATGCAGGATATATATTTACGGTTAATGGGGCAGCAGAAACAAAATTATATATGGACGCTATCGCAGTCAATAGTATATTTATTATTCCGTTAAGCACCCCGTTTCCGGTTGTTGGAGAATAGCTTAACATGTTGTATAGAATAGTGGTAAGTGGCTCATTTAGCAGTATTATCAAAAGTGGAAATACTATAGAAAGCCCTACCCCAAAGGCAAATAATGTGCCACCAATAGGTCTTAGGAATGGAAACGCCCTAAACATTACACCTAGTGGTATAAAGACCATAATACCTATATATATTATAAGTGGCATTAGTATGTACATAAATGCAATAAGCGAACTTACCGGAAAATAGAGGAAGTTTATAATATCATTTACAATAGATTCAAATTGCCCAATAGACGATGAAGAGATAGAATCAAGCATTGGGTTGTTATAAAGCTGAAACGTTGAGCCAAATGTAAATGCGCCAACTTCAACCGGTATTGGGAGCCAATATCCAACATTCACTGTTTTCCAAGTAGCTATTCCAGTTGCAACGCCCAAAGGACTCTCTGGAAAACTTATTCCAATCGGAGTACCTAAAGGGCTCCCAAAAGTGTTTATCTCTGTATAAATACTGCAGAGTGCTTGACCAGAAGAACTGCCTAAAGTATTTAATATCTGGTTAAGTCCAGACATAGTGTAACTGCTAGTGGCTTGTTGGCCTATTAAGAGAAGCGATATATTTCCAGCAAATACAAGAGCGCTTATAGCACCGGCAATAAGTATAGCAGATTTCGCCATCTCCCAATACTCATTTTTAAGCCACTCACCAAGCTTTGTTCCAGGCACAATCCTATTTATTATAACACCTATAGCTATAACAAGAAATGAGAGCATAAAAGCAAGTGCAAGTACAGAAAAGAGTGGGCTTGGACTAAGAGTCAACGAACTAGAAGGAAGCGAGCAAGAGGAAGAGTCTGCAAATGATATCCCAGAGTAAACTATAAGTAGCAATAAAGATATAACTAATACCCTACCGGCGCCCATGATATCAATTATATTGAGAAATAATAAATTAAATACCTAATGTTTATCTATTTTTAATGCTTAAGTATTGGGAACCTTTTCATATAAGCTTCTGCCTGGAAGATCACAAAGTAAGGCAGTATAAAAAGAGAGCTGAATATAAGCATAGCGTATCTTGAATAAAGGGTGCCAAGAAGAAGTATAAACAGCTCATCGAAAAAGCTCAATACAACTATTGCTAAGAAGAGCCAAATAATAAAATATTGCGGCTCTCTAAAGAGAAGCTTTGTGCTATCTTTTATTGCCCTTATCATTCTTTTGTTGTCGATTACTATTGCGCTAGGGGCATAAAAAATAAACAAGAATAGTACAAAACCAACAATAGAGGTTATTAAACCCGCATAGCCTGTTGGGTAGCTAATTATATCTACAAGTATAACAATAGCAGAATAAAGTATGAATATGACAAACACTTTTCCTGTATGCTTTTCTATACTATTTATCATATCTCTTGTTACCTTGCCATAAGTTCTTTTAGTTTTGACTATATATGCTATTGCAACAAACGCAAAGCTTAGGAATAGAAGGGAGAAGAATGTTGCTACAACTATGACAGCAATTCCAAACATATTAATGTTTACAAAAGCGCTTGCAGTTCTTAGGAATGTTGAACCCATTGTGATATATGTTGGCAATGGTACAAGTAGTGGTATCATAAATGCAATTATAAAAGGTATAGAAAAAAGTAAGACAAGCTTTAAATTCTCTACATAAGTTTCAAATGCATCATATATTATATTTGGCATGTATGCACCTTAGTATATATCATTATTGCAAAATTTAAATACTATCTTATTCTACTACCGTCTTGCGCTATTATTGGCGGCGGATAATATACATAGCTACCATTGAATATTACAGGGTCAGCATAGAATATGCCGATTCCTTGTGGAAGTACAATTTTGTATTTAATGTTTACTACGCCTTTTTTGTTTAAATGTATGAAGTTTGTGTCTATCATCTCTGCGTTAGGCGTTTCATTTGAACCCTGGATTATACTTACATTTATTCCATATAGGGATATGCTGCTGTTGTAAATCGACAATAATGTTGTTAATGTTGGTATATTTGCTTTATATGATAATGTAAGATTATACCAAAGCGTATTATTTGCTATTGCATAGCTTTGATTTAGCGTTTTGATATAAAAATTGCTTTCATAGGCATTATGTGCAAAGAACACATATATAGCAATTGCTATTACTATAATAACGAGTGCATACCTTATGGGTTTTTTATAACTACTTATTTTATTCCTGCCCACTTTATATTCTAGGCCTAGGCTTATTAGAAATGCGCCTATAAAGAATAAATAGTATGTGACTATGCCATGTGTCAAGAATAAGAATGGGATAATGCTTATTATAAATACAAGTCTTTTATCGTTTAGGTAAAGCATAAGAAGTGCAGAAAAGAGTATGAATGCGCTAGGCACAAGCGAATATGCATGTAGTCCTGTTGGATAAAATACTTCTATAAGATAGCCTGCCAAACCATAGCTGTCAGGTATTATATATGAGGTTGCTGGTAATATTACATTATGCAAAAATTTGTCTGGACTAAGCAGCATAAAAGGCCCATTTATAATAATGAAGACAAGCAAAGTAAGTGAAAGCTCCTTAACGCCTTTCTTTAATCCAAAATTGGAAAAAGTATATAAGATCAGCAAAAGAACAGGAAGCCAGAGCATCTCCTGAATAGAGGCCGCAAGCCCGAGAAAGAGCCAACCGTATCTAGTGCTAGATTTTGAGTATGCAAGAAGGATAAGCAAAAGCATTAATGCTTGTATAGACGAGCTGAGTACGAATAGGCTTACCAATATGCCTGTAAGAATAAGAAAGCTCGGCTTAATGGTTTCTTCTTCTTTAGCGAGGTAGCCTATTGTGAGAAATAATAGGTAAAGAAATACGAATACCTGGAGCTTTAGGATAAGCCCCATCTTGAGAGGTAAAATAATGAAAGGTATATCAACAAGAGAGAAGAGCGCCGGGTAATCAAGCACACCTATAATCTTGTTTTCTGTTGTCGCTGTTATACCAAAATTCGACATATTTTCAAAGAGCAATTTGGAATAATTGCTTTCATAAGGATTCTGCAGATTTAAAATCTCTTTTGCGGAAAGAAGTTGAATGAACATCTCATCATCAATGTGCCAAGAGATTATGATTGCAAAATTGTAGTAGAAAAGAAGGGCAGCAGCTATTATAAAGAATGCTACTGATATTACTCTGGCGTGCCTAAATGGTTGCACCTTAAATAGGTACATTCCAAAGAAGGTAAGAAAGATTATGGGTGTATAGAAGAAGAACCATATTAGGAATTGGTATAGTACAAAAAAGATTTTTTTAATAATAATAGAATACGGGAAGCTTAATGCTTGAATTATAACCAATGCAACTATAATTATTAAGATTATATTCTTAAGCCTGCTTTTACTAGAGAAAAGTAAAAAAATGTAAAGGACAAAGAGCGCGAAATTTAATAAGGTAAGAAAATTCACAATAGGTACAAAAAGGTAAAGCGGGGGTAAAATAATTAGGTTAAATAATATTATAAGTGAAGCAAAAATAAGCAAAACTCTTCCGGCTTTGCCAATAATGCCAAGCATAAATTAAAGAAAGAGAAAAAATATTTAAATCAGCAGCTTACTTTTGCTACATTTCCGAAGCCAGCAACCATGTTTACAATAGGCTGTGCTATTATCACTAATATTACTCCAACTACTCCTCCTAGAATCATACCAAGAGCCCAGCCTTGCAAACTGCCTTTAAGCTGGCCTGGCAAGAAATGCGCTACAGCATAGAGTACGCCGCCTATTAAGAACAGAACCACTGCAAAAAGCGCAATTATGCTTCTAACTGTGTTAACTAATGCACAGAAAGCTGAACTTATCGTGCTAACTGCTGCACTATTACCTGTACCTCCTGTACCGCCTGCACCGCTGCCTCCTTGTGCAAAGCTTGCACCAATTAATGTTGTTGCAAAGAAAAGGTAGTACATTACCTTCCAGATATTTGTATTCATGCAAAGCACCTATATTTTCCTATATTTATAATAGAGAAGAATTTAAATATCTTTCTTTATGTCCAAATAAAAAGCACATAATCAAATTTTTACTGAAGCTAAAATACCATCTATTATCCCGTTTACTCCTATACCTCCTGTGGCCCTTACAGCAATTCTATGACTAAGCACGGGTTTTGCCAAAAATCTTATATCATCTATTGTTACTTCTTTTCTTCCTTCTACAAGCGCCTTCGCCTTGCCACAAGCCATAAAGGCAACATCAGCTCTTGGGCTTGCACCCATCACAACATGTATATCTTTTCTTGTGGCATCTACTATTGCTGTTATATATTTGACAACCTCATCCGGCATTTCTATTTTTTTTGCTTGCTCCTGCATATCTAGTATGTCGTTTATTGTAAGGATCTTGTTTACTCCTATTGTCTCTTCTCTCTCTTTTATCCTGAGCATCTCACCCTCTTCCTCCATGCTAGGATAATCTACTTCTATTCTCATAATAAACCTATCTGCCATCACCTTTGGCAATGGCTCTGTTCCCTCTATCCTAAGTGGGTTTTGAGTTGCAAATGCTGTGAACGGTTTTGGCAAAGGTATATCTGTGCCGCCCAAACTAACCTGTCTTTCCTCAAGTGCTTCAAGGAAGGCGCTCATCGTCTTTGGCGGTGCCCTGTTGAGCTCATCAATAAGTAGTATATTTGTGAAGATGGGTCCTTTTTTAACCTTAATACTGTTGTCTGAATCAATATAAGTATAACCTATTATATCCTTGGGCTCAAGGTCTGGCGTGCCTTGTATTCTCTTAAAATCTGCATCTATAATAGAAGCTAGTGTCTTTGTCATTGTGGTTTTTGCAACTCCAGGAACGCCCTCTAATAGCGCATGCCCATTTGCTACGATTGAAAGAAAAAGGAGCTCAAGCGTTTCCCTCTTTCCTGCAATATGCTTGCTCATCTCTTCGATTACTTTTAGATATGCAGTATGGGCGTCCAAACCAGCACCTCTATACTAATGAGCAAATAAATCATAAATATCTTTGCATACCGCTGCTGAATAATTCAAATATATTAATAAAACAAAAAAGGAACTATGAACTCGGGAAAAGTGTGTGGGGCTCATGAAACTAAACCTTCTGAACGTTAGGGTAAAAGGATTACAAAGAGTCACTGTGCATGCAGACAGTTGCATACTCAGATATCTGCTGAAGTATATCTTATAAGAACATATATTTTTCTAATACCGTAGATTTTGGTTAGTCGAAAGTATCGACAAACATCGGTTTCAATTAAAAGTTTATCGGTTTTAAACAGAAAAATCATAATTCAAATCTAAGAAAAATTCTTTAAACCAACAAATTTTTAGAGGTTCGACGTTATGTAAATCAAATTTTCAACAGCCTCAAATCTTCTTTCTATTTAAAGTTTTTAATTCTTTCTGACCCTAGACAAGAATGAGCAGAATAGGATCACCTATAAAAAGAGACAATACAATTCCTGCTAAGATAAATGCTGAAAACGGTATC
>Ga0080003_1000200_pt1 | contig 42199 bp, 43 predicted proteins | sample JossMetagenome_FD_69206 | JGI IMG/M metagenome (GOLD analysis project Ga0080003, IMG submission 69206) | Hot spring microbial communities from Joseph's Coat, Yellowstone National Park, USA - JC2_E (SPADES assembly) (version 2) | ecosystem: Environmental > Aquatic > Thermal springs > Hot (42-90C)... | reverse complement strand
CGTCACTCATTTTAATCATTACATCTCCGCCGTAAACGTCAAAGCTTTACAGATTAAGGAAGCTTTACTTCTACCTTGCAGTTCTTTTATACAACATATGGGTTTTTATTAACTATAAAAGGGAAAAAGTAACAGTTAAGTAAGTTTTTATTAATGATTGAAGCTTTAATCTCTAACATATACGTTAAAATATTCAGATAGCTTTTATTTTAAACACAATTAGATAACTTCACTAGCTTAAACCATGCATCATTTTTGGCTAAAAGCACTATTTTTATAACGTAATAAAGATGGTTTATGTTAATCAGCACTAATTTGATGGCTTGTTTAGCCTTTCTAAAGTTTTAGGGCAAAGATTGCATTTAAAATCTAGTTTAAAATCTAATAATAGCAAAAACACCATAAAAGTTAACAAAAGTTTTGATCTACTGGGAAAGCCGCAGGTACCTCGACCCGAAGAGGGTAAGGGGGTATGTAAGCCGTATGCAGGGACGATGAGTTCATTTCTTCTGTGATTTACGTAGACTAGGACGTCCCTAACGAAAGCATGCCGATCCGCCTCCTCGGCAGGGCGAGAGGCTTTACGGCCGTCTGAGAGACGGGGCATATCCTTTCAAGGCCAATGTACAATTCGTCCGTGGCTCTAGCTGACTGTTCTTCCTGAAGCCTAACAAGATCGCCAAACGCGCTTCTAAGATACATCCCACGTGGCGGGAGAGTATTTCCTCTTACGACTAGGGCCGGAGGGTGTCTCTTTATGCATGAATGTAAGGCTATCTGCTTCTCTTCAGCACGAAGAGGGAGCTGTAGCTGAAGGAAACCGCCGAAGTCCATAGCGCATAACCTAACGGTAGTCGGAAAAGAGGGAGCTGAGAGGGATTATGCACTACTGCTCCATCGTCGGCTATGAGACGGAACTGCACAGGCCCTAATTTTAACAGGCTGGACCATAGCCTGGCGCAGAACAGGGCTCCGTCAATCCCGTCGTCCCTCCTCTGCCGTATTCTCCATCCTAACACCTTCATGTCTACAGAGAACCGAGCATCAAAGTTCTTCCTTTTATAACAATCTTCGATGTAGTGGAATGTGTCTGTGAAAAATTCCTTATTATATCTTTTTATTTCTACAATCCGTTTTGAGCAGCATCTTCGGTATGACGATCACAACCGTATCTTTATCGAAGCGCGACGCGTAGCTGGATTCGCTGTAATACCTGTCAAGCCTGATGCTTTTCAGCTCCACATCAACCAACCTCAGGAACTACATTGCCCTGTCAAATGCCAGCTTCTCCGATTTCATATTTGATCCAAATGGGGGATACAATTTAGTTTAAGGTCCATTAGCTTGAAGGAATGGGCAAAGGCGCTTCCCTTTACATCCTACCGGTTGCCATTATCATTGTGGTCATCATAGTCATTGTCTGCGTTCTTCTTGGCTTCGAACTTCAGTTCCCGTGGCATCTGATTCCCTTCTTAGTATGAGCATGTGCAGGTTATAAAAAGCCATTATAACGAGCTCGTCCAAGTACAGCCTCTCAACTGTCTTGTATGAGATGTCTATGCCTAAAACCATTGAGAATAATTCATGTACGCAAACTCCCTGTTAGAATTGCTAACAAGCTACTTTATGAGAAGTTTTACCTTCTGTTCAAGGGCAGATGGCCTACCAGGGCCAAAATCGTCAATATGTATTTTTGATACAGCTTATTGTATCAAAGGCTCTAGCGACTTTATTGCATCCCTTATCCTCTCAGCATCCATCTGTTCATAAGTCCTCCAGTCCCTCTTCTGCTCTGGCCTGCTTTTCAGCTCATCTTTTATGTGATCTTCAATCTGCTTAAGAACTGAGGTTATGTCTTCGTCCTTTATCAACATGCTCTATAAGCGTATCATAGATATAAGTTTGCATGAGTTATATCATGGATGAATTCATAAAATAATGTAGGGTGTTAATATAAATTCTTTCAACAATTTTGTCCCACGCCCTATTCTGTTACGTTATTATAATTTCCCTTTGGCGCAAAAACTATTTTCTGATAGACTCCTGAACCGTAAAGCACTGAATAACTGTGCAAGGTCCCCTTGGGTACAAAAACAGCCACCGGTGATTCTTCCACTCGCTCTTCATCGCCTATCCTTATCTTTACCCTTAAACCCGTCAGATTAACGTTAAATCCTGTGAATACCATTATGGCATCAACGCTGTGCTTTCTGGGCAGTGCTGGTGCATATTCTTCATTTATATCGTTTAAAGTTCTTTCTATTATATACAAATCCAGGTCGGGGGTGTTCTTACTGTCAAAGAAAACGAACCTTGTTCCCTTTTCAATCGTATGTTTGACCAGTACTCCGGAAGCCTTTTCAATCCTCGGTTTTACAATTAATGGCTGCATTTATGAAAAGGTAAAAAAATAATAAATAAATACTTTATGCGGTCTTTTCGGTAATCTCTTCGAGCGGACGTCCTGATGTTTTTATATGGAATGCAAGGAGAGCTATAATACATATTATCCAGCTTATTGCGGTAAAAGAAAGCTGTGATGTTGGGTTTCCTGCCAAAGCCACCCCGATAACAAGCAACCCTAATACGTTGAATCCCCTTCCCAATCCGTTGGCTAAGCCTGCACCACTAGCCCTAACTCTTGCAGGGAATATTTCAGGTACAAATGTATATAGAGTTGCTGCCCATGCCTGAATAAATATGTTCACAAGGAATGCAAAAAATATGATAAGGGATACTATGCCTGCAGGAGTTGCTGCGAGTGCAAATATGAAAATTGCTGATAATGCGGCATAGATAGATAGCAGATATCTCCTTTCAAGCCTTTCGCCTATCAAAGTTACCAACACAGGCCCAAGAAATCCTCCAGCCCATCCTATTGCAGTATAAAATATTGCATGCACAATGGTATAACCCTTAGCTATGAGAATGAGCGGTAGGAATGCTGTAAACCCATAAAATCCCCATGTCTGGAATATCCATATGACAGACGCTATGATGGTGCCTGCAGCCACACCCTTGCTGAACAGTTCCCTAAAAGGAGCCTTATACTCCGTAAGGGCGTACTTTTGTGATGTATCATATGAGGAAAGTTTTTTGCCGGTACTTCTTTCAATTCTGGTTTCTATGCCGGCCAGAATTTTTTCAGCTTCCTGCTGATTATTATGAATTAGATAGTATCTTGGAGATTCAGGTGCTAAGTACCTTACGCCAAGGACAACTAAAGCTATGATGGCTCCAGTCAAGAATACATATCTCCATCCAACAACTGGATAGAGTGAAACAAAATACGTGGCCGTCAGTCCCACTGTAGGCAATGATAGCACGCCAAGTATCATGGCTATTCCCATAAAAGTCCCTCTGTACTTTGTGGGTGTCATCTCTGTTAAATAGGTCCAAACTACAGCAATATCCCCCCCGATACCGAATCCTGTTATGAACCTGAAAATCCAGAGTTCAGCCAGATTTGCGGAAATGGCAGTTAAAAGAGAACCTATGGCAATTATTGCTAGCGTGATGACAAACAACCTTCTTCTTCCATATTTATCAGCAAGGCTTCCTGATATTATTGAACCGAAGAACATCCCCAGAAAGGCCATGCTTATCGTAAGCGTTGTAAAAAGCGCATTTAAATGAAAAATAGCCCTTATTGGAGCTATTGAGGCAGACATAGTGTCTATGTCGTATATATCAAAGAAAAGCCCCATGCCAGATACAAGTGCAAGATATACCAGGTATGAATTGAATGGCAACCGGTCTATTCTCTGAACCATATTTATGGAATCAACTACTTTATTAGTAGATGCCATATCTATAATGATATCATGCTCTTTATAAGTTTTTCTAAACACCACAGTACTCCCGCAGGTAATGACATTTTATAACAATTAGAGATATAATTGATGTTTTTTGATTAACTATTGGTTTAATGCCATATAGCTTTGTTTTACTCATGTGAGCTGCTTATTAATTTGTCGGTAATGCGGCTTCAAAACCCTTATGTCTTAAAGTAAAAAAGTCCCTACACTTAATGAAATATTCAAGAATAAAATAGATAAATACTTTGAACAAACGGAAGAAGCAAAATGCCCAAAACTGAAAAGTTAATCAATTCATTAGCAAAATATCCACTCCTTAACAATAGATAAAAAATTTTGTTAACTGTTTTGTTATCTCATTGTATTTTTAAACGCGATCTTGATCTTCTGAAAAGGACAAGTAGTTTTTGTGCATTTTTTCACTGAAAGCGTTTTATCTTACCTTGTGAAAATAAAGAATACAATGGCACGGAAAATATACTTGAAAGATAATATCCCCAAAAGGGTAATATTTTGGATTTACACGAACATCGCAGATGAGCTACGAGAATGCTATAGAGGAAATAATTGACAGGATTGAACCAGGGATGAGTATATCTGAGCTTGAAAGGCTCAAGGTGTCCGTTGCAAGGAACTATCACCTTTCGAGGATTCCAAGGAACTCTGATATAGTTCAATATGCAAGCACTCGCGGCATAAGCCTTAACCTAATTACGAAGCCCTCCAGGAGCATTTCTGGTGTTACAGTGCTTGCTGTTATGTCCAGGCCGTTTCCCTGCCCTCCCAATGCCCAGTGCATATATTGCCCTGGGGGCGTGGATATAGGAACCCCCAAATCCTATACCGGGTATGAACCTGCATCGATGAGGGGAAAGCAGAACCTGTATGACCCATTCTATCAGGTTAAAAGCAGGCTTGACCAGCTGACTGGGCTTGGTCATTCCGTTTCAAAGAACGAAATCATAGTTATGGGTGGAACCTTTCTCAGTTTTCCTATCGATTATCAGGAGTGGTTCATAAAGGGGATTTATGATGCACTAAATGATCACATGAGTACAACAATGGATGAAGCGGTTTTGAGCAACGAAAATGCTAAAAATAGGTGCGTTGGGCTAACTGTTGAAACAAGGCCAGACTACTGTAGAGAGGAACATGTTGACATGATGCTGCGATATGGAGGAACAAGGGTTGAACTTGGCGTTCAATCGCTGGATGAATCAATTCTCAAGAAGGTTCATAGGGGACACAGCGTATCAGACACCGCCGACGCATTCAGGATTGCAAAGGACGCAGGTTTTAAGGTGGTTGCCCACGTCATGCCAGGATTGCCCAATTCTACGCCGGAAGACGACCTAAAAAGCTTTTACACTCTCTTCAATGATGAAAGGTTCAGGCCAGACATGTTGAAGATCTATCCTACTCTGGTTGTTGAGGGAACTCTACTTTACAGGATGTATGAAAGGGGATTGTACAAGCCATTAACAAATGAAGAGGCTGCAGAAATAGTGGCCAGCGCCATGGAAATGGCCCCGCCGTGGGTCAGGATAATGAGGGTGCAGAGGGACATACCTGCATTTAAAATAAAAGCAGGACCAACTGCAGGAAACTTGAGAGAACTGGCACTTGAAGTCCTAAGAAAGCGCAGAAGCACTTCCCGTGAAATAAGGCTAAGAGAGGTTGGATTCAGAAAAATCGATCCTGCGCTGTTTAACACATTCAGACTGAGGAGCATGATGTACAGGGCATCTGGAGGCGAAGAGTATTTTATTACATATGAGGATGATGCCGGAGACATTGCTGGCTACTTGAGGCTAAGGCACCCATCTGAAAAGTCACACAGGAAGGAGGTGAAAGGTGCTGCCATAGTCCGTGAACTTAGGGTAGTAGGAAGGGTGGTGCCTGTCGGGGAAGAGGGTAATGGATGGCAACACAGGGGAATAGGTATGATGCTAATGGGCGAGGCTGAAAGGATCTCTGTTGAAAAAATAGGTGCTAAAAAGGTTGTAGTGATCAGTGGAATTGGAGTTAGGAATTACTATAGGAAGCTTGGTTATGAAAGGGAAGGGCCCTACATGTCAAAAACGATAAGGTGATCATTGCCAGAGATCATCGCCCACAAATCTGACCAGAGCCATAAGCACCCCATGTTCTAGGTAATCTGACCTGGTCATCAATCCCTTAGTATAATATCCTATGGCTCCCATGCCTCTCTTTGTGTCCTTCTTCCCCACTATGGTGTCCATCACATCACCAAGCTCTTCTCCAGATTTCATTCTTTTCTCCACAGTTTTGGGAACCATAAATGAACCTGTCATTCCAAATGATTCCACCCCATCTTTTCTCACTATACATACAAAGGTAGACACGAAGAACCGGCCAGAAATATCAAGCCCCCCTCCTTCAATTCCCACACCGAATTCAGCACCGCTTACTTTGTGCAGTGCACCTACTGCCCTATTTTTGGCGCCAATCAAAAGCTCGTTATTGAATGGTTGGGGTGGTACCCCGGATTCAACTTCAACTGAAACAATTTCAGGGTTAGATTTGAAGGCATTACTGAATGCATTTTTAACAGCTTCAATCTTCACTATATTATTGCTGCCTACAGCTACAATCATACCACTGGGGTCTCCGTTCTTATATTAAAAAATACCTTAAAGTAGGTGAATTAAGACTATCATGGGGGCAAAGAGCACAGAAACAGTCATTATGACTTTTATGAGTGGGTTAACTGCAGGGCCTGCTGTATCCTTTACGGCATCGCCAACGGTATCACCTACAACAGCTGCTTTGTGAGCATCTGAACCCTTACCACCGTAAAGCCCGCTCTCTATTACCTTCTTAGAATTGTCCCATGCTGCCCCTCCGGTCGTCATCCAAACGGCGGTGGGTACACCAGAAGCTATTGCCCCAAACATATAACCGCTTAGGGCAGTTGGCCCAAGCAGGAACCCGACAACCAATGGTAATCCTGCAGCTATAAGCGCAGGAACAAGCAATTTTTTAAGTGAAGCCCTTGTGGCTATGTCAACGCATGCTTCATAATCAGGGTTACCTTTTCCCTCAAGTATACCAAATTCCCTGAATTGGCGCCTTATTTCGTTAACCATGCTGAATGCGGCATAATCAACAGCTTCCATTAGTCTTGAAGTGAAAAGAAAAGGAACAACGGCTCCAATGAAGAGCCCCACAAGCACCAGCGGGTTAAATATTTGCAGTGAGTCAAGTTCGCTTGGAGGAAGCTCAAGCACAAAAGCGATGAAGAGTGAAAGTGCAGCAAGTCCTGCAGATGCAATAGCATAAGCCTTGGTTGTTGCCTTAGTTGTATTTCCAACAGCATCTAGCGGGTCAGTAGCATTGTCCCTAACTTCTTTAGGAAGGCCGGCCATTTCAGCAATTCCACCGGCATTATCGGTTATTGGACCAAAAGTGTCAACAGAAATTACCATGCCAGCCATGGACATCATTGAGGTTGCAGCTATCCCAACTGCATAAACACCTGAATAGAATCCGACAGACGGATAGTAAAGCCCTCCGTTTGCCAGAAGGACAGCTATTATGGCCACGGCTATTATCATCACGGGGAAAGTTGATGAAAAGAGCCCACTTGAAATACCAGAGATTATGTTTATTGCAGGTCCAGTCTGAGATCTCTGTGCAATTCTCTTCACTGGGCCATAGCTACCTGAAGTAAAGTATTCAGCAAATGCGTACATGCTGGCCATCACCAGCACTCCTGCAATTATTGATACCATAAGACCAGCCTTTGAAACTATTGCAGTCTCCAGTCCACCAGCACCATAAATGAGGATAGCATTAAGTGCTATTGCAACAATGGAACTTATTATAAGCCCATTATAGAATGCCCCCATTATTCTCTTTGGATTTCTGAGCTTTACAAATGGTATTGAAACTATGGTAGCTATGACAGCTATTCCGCCTATCATCAGTGGTAGGGTGACAGCCATAGTACCCAGCGCCCTTCTGATTGGTTCTAAAAGGTAACCGAGCAGCATAGCAGTTATCAGCGTAACAGCATATGTTTCAAAGAGGTCTGCCCCCATGCCGGCGCAGTCACCAACATTGTCGCCCACGTTGTCAGCTATAACGCCTGGATTTCGGGGATCGTCTTCAGGTATCCCTGCCTCAACCTTCCCCACTAGGTCAGCACCTATGTCAGCCCCCTTGGTAAATATACCACCGCCAACCCTTACTAGCAGACTTATCAGTGAAGCACCAAACATGTAACCTATTATATCTAGTGGTGTTCTAAACAACATGTAAAGGGATGATATTCCTATTAGCGCTATGCCTATTGCAAAGGTTCCCATTATTGTACCTCCTGTAAACGCGATATCAAAGGCGCCTTTTATTCCGGACTTAAGCGCTCTTGAGGCTGTTCTTACGTTTGCTCTTACAGAGGTCTGCATACCAAGATAACCTGCAAATGCTGAACTGAGAGATCCAACGACAAAGCTGAGCGCATTCTGCCAGCCTATTGCAGCCAAAATAAGAATTGCAAGGACAACGGTAGCAGCCAGCACAGCCTCCATTTCCCTTCTAAGGAATGCATCTGCCCCTCTTCTTATATAATGCGAAATCTCCCTCATTTTCTGATTTCCTTCATCTTCCCTAATTACTCTAAAAAAGGCGAATCCGGAATAAATGATAGATAACACACCAAGGATCAATGAAAATAACGCAAAATCCATACCGTTAATAAATAAATGACGATATATATATTTTATTACCCAAGAAATGAGGCATAGAGTGCTATTGGGGTCCTTTTTCTGGTTTGTGCAATCATTTGCTAGAAATATGAACTGAAAATAAATTTTAAGTTAATGACACTTTGAAGAAAAGCAAATATATTGTGCACTAGCTAAACTGTCAAATTGACAGAATTTTGGGAGTATTACGCATTACTGGAGGCCGCAGTTAAGCTCAAGCCTGATGAATTTATAAAAAACTCAGAAATGAGGGACAAATCTATAGTTGGGATAAAGGGACTTGCTAAAATCGTCATCCAGAAAGCAAAGAAAGTGTTAAAAAAAAGTGATGATAAAGAATTGCCGCTGTCACTCGTTTCAGCAAAAATCATAACCGGGTCCACAGCTGATGAATTGACTGAACTATTGGAGCTTGCGCAAAACGTGGAAAGCTTGGATGTGGTAGTATTGTACTCAAATCTGGTGAGATTCATGGAAGTCTTCGAGGAAGTTTACTTTGCGTTGGATGGTTTGTCTGCAGGCAATAGATAGGCTTTCGGCAAAAAACGGTTAATTTCGTTCTGAGTTGCATTATTAACTCATTCTAGCATCAAACCATAAGTGTGCAATAATTTATGAAATAACCATGCCCAGCTCTTTAATAATCCTTTTTCCCCTTCAGTTATGGAGCTTAATGGAATTTATCATGTAGACCTGATAGCTCAAACAGCATTTCTTTTTGGTTTGACCGCAAATTAGGGGTGTGCAATTAACCGGCATACAAGGGTAGATGTGGTGCTTCTTAATGTTTGTCTCATTAAATATGATAAAACAGAGAGGCAATCATTTTTCTATCTATCTCTCTTCATGATCAGATAACCCATTCAGTGTAGGTTGACTAATTTGGTCAAAACCATGGAAGTAGGTCATTGACCCGAGATGGGGGAAGGTTCAGGATAATAGATTAGAAATGCCGATCCTGCTTGCTTGCTTGCGATTTCAAAGAAGAAGGAAAAAACAGCATTCAGGGGCAAAAGTCTAGCCTGAACTTAAAAGCATGTGCAAAAAGTGCACATTAATGCTCAAAAATGCAAATGGATTCGATGCCTCTATGATAAAGTTGTGGATAGAATACATGTTTATATCGAATATAAAGATATCAGTAAAAGCTTATAAACAAATTTATATTAGCCCTTATTAAATGTTAACACCAGTAAGATGTTTTAGCTGCGGTGCAGTTATAGGCGATAAATATGAAAAATTCACTATGCTGGTTTCAAAGGGAATGGAACCGGACAAGGCTCTTGATAAGCTCGGCGTAAAGAGATACTGTTGCAGAAGAATGATACTTAGCAATTTTGAAGTTGTTGATAAGCTCTTACCATATGCAGAGGCTGTTGAGGCTCTTGGAGAAAAGGAGGGGTCATAAGGTTGCAGATTACTAATATAACGCTCAGAAAAAGCTTTACAAGCAGGGGTGATGCCACTGTTGAAGCAACTGTTGAAGTGGGTTCATATCAGGCCACAGTTACGGCGCCTGCAGGTGCAAGCACTGGTGAGCATGAAGCTCAGCATTTGCCAATTGGAGGATTTGAAAACGTTTTAAAGTCATTCAGAAAGGAAATGCTTTTGGGCATTGACCCGCTCGATTTTAAATCGGTTTCTGAAGCTTTAAAGAAAATGGATGGTACAAAAAACTTTTCTAAAATTGGGGGTTCAACAGCATTTGCAGTTTCTGTTGCCTCAGCAATAGCAGGAGCAAGGGCATCCAACATTCAGTTCTTTGAGGCATTTAAATTTAAGCATCAAATCCCATTTCCAATAGGTAACGTGCTAGGAGGTGGCAAACATGCAGGTCCAGGCTCACCAGACATTCAGGAATTCCTTTCAAGTCCGGTTGGAGCTAAATCTGTGTTTGAGGCTGTAAGTGCAAACATTGCAGTCCACAGGGAAGTTTTAAAGGAAATAGAGAAGAGAGATCCGACCTTTGCGGGGGGTAAGGGTGATGAAGGGGCCTGGGCTGCCAATCTGAAGGATGAAGAAGCACTGGATCTTGTAAGGAGTTCCATTGATGTTGTATCAAAGCAGCTTGGAATTAGGATAATAATGGGAATAGATATGGCTTCATCTACATTCTTTGAAAAAGGTTATTATAATTATTCAAGGAAGGGCAAAAAGCTCAATGGGGAAGAGCAGCTTGCATATGTTGAAAGCATAGTGAAAAAGTACGATCTGAAATATGTTGAAGATCCATTTGATGAAGAGGATTTTGAAATGTTTGCAAGGTTTACCAAATCAGTTAAATGCATGGTTGTAGGGGACGACATATTTGTCACAGATAAGGACAGATTAAAGCGAGGCATAGATTTAGGGGCTGGGAACGCTGTTATACTTAAAGTTAACCAGGTGGGCACGCTATATGACGCGGAGCTTTTTGCTGAAGAGGCTGAAAGTGCCGGCTACACTGTTATAGCTTCTCACAGGAGTGGTGATACATGCGATCCATACCTGGCTCATATAGCAGTAGGACTTGGAGCTGGGCTTATGAAGAGTGGCGTTGTGGGTGGAGAAAGGATGTCTAAGCTGATTGAGCTGTCGAAGATAAACGATAATAACCCCCAGATTCCACTATGGAGGACGGTAGTGTAATGAGCAAAGAACCACAGGATAATGCGGAGGAAGGAGCTTCAGAAAGGAAGATAGCATCGCAGCTTACTGAAGGCGCACTTATAGCTTCTGGTATAAGGATAGGTACAAATGTGGCAACAAAACATATGAAACCATTTATAAGCAGAACCCGTGAAGATGGCTTGAACATTCTTGATCTGAGCAAAACGCTTTCGAGAATTGAGGTTGCTGGGAAGTTCCTTTCCAGGTTTGACCCAAAGAAGGTTATGGTATATACATCGCGTGAAGCAGCATTCACACCCATATTAAAGTTCGCGGAGTTAACCGGTGTAAACTTTGTAACTGGTAGATTATTGCCTGGCACGCTTACAAATCCGTACCTTCCAGAATACAAGAATGTTGATGTAGTTATGCTTGTGGATCCAGCCGTTGATAAGCAGGCAATAGAGGAAGCCATAAGGATCAACATACCAGTAGTAGCAATTTGCGACTCAAATAATGTAACGACATATGTTGACCTTATAATTCCAGCAAATAACAGGGGAAGAAAGTCACTTGCAATGATATTCTGGCTGCTTGCCAGAAGCTATCTGATAAGTGCCGGAACGCTCTCGCCAGAGGAGCCTATGAAGTACACTCCGGAGGACTTCGAGACTAAACTGGAAGAGGGCGCTTCCCTTGAGGACTAGGCATGCAGCTGTAGCAGGTTATTTTTATCCATCAGATCCTGATGAACTAAAAAGGTCAATTGAAGGTTCTTTTTTAAATCGTGTGGGTCCTGGAAAGCTTCCTCCTTCAGAAGGCAAAGTTGATGCATTGGGCTATATTGTACCACATGCAGGATACGAATATTCTGGGCCAGTGGCGGCCCATGCGTATTATGAAATATCTTCCATAAATGACAAGTTTACCTTCATAATTTTGGGTCCTAATCATTATGGCATCGGCAGCCCGATAGCGGTTCCTCAGAGTGATATATGGGAAACACCACTGGGAAATATTGAAGTTGATGAGTCATTAAAGCACGATGTTATAAGGGAATCAAACATGATAGATATTGACGACAGTGCACACTGGAGGGAACACAGCATAGAAGTTCAGCTGCCTTTTCTTCAATATTCACTGAAAGAATTTAAAATATTGCCCATTTCCATGGCATACATGGAGATGGGGGCAGCAATCGATGTTGCTGAAACGATATTTAGGGCAATCAATGGCCGAAAGGTAATGGTGATAGCATCTTCAGATATGACTCATTATGAACCACAACCCAGCGTCACAAAAAAGGACAGCCTGGCAATAGATGCGATAAAATCTCTTGACATATCTGGCCTCTATCTGGCCATTTCTCAGCATAACATAACAATGTGCGGTTACGGTCCAGTAGCAGTGTTAATTCATCTGAGCAAGCTTCTAGGATATACGGACGTTAAATTACTTAAACATTCTGATAGCGGTGAAATGACGGGGGATACAAAATCTGTCGTCGGTTATGCATCAATGGGTTTTTATAAGAAATGATTGAGGCAAGGGCTCCAGCAAAAATCATAATACTGGGAGAGCACTTTGTGGTTCATGGGTCACATGCCCTTGCAGCGTCAATTGATAGGTACATAACCGTAACTGCTTCATATCACAGCAGTGATGTGCTCATTGCCTCAGGAAAGGCTGTAAAGGCTGAACATATATTTAATTCAGTTGATAAAATAACAAGAGGGAGGCACGTAAAGCTGATCGTCAAGAGCCAGGTGCCAAACGGTGCTGGACTGGGTTCGTCTGCTGCGCTGAGCATTGCATCAACCATTGCGGTAAGCAAGCTTTTTGACGTAAAGCCTGATCCTTCATTGTTGTTTGATATATCAATGGAAGCCGAAAAATACATTCACAGGAATCCTTCAGGGGTTGACGTAGCAGCATCGCTTTATGGTGGTTTTGTGCTATTTAAAAGAGGGGAACTTAGAATAATTAAAGCTCAACCTATCAGATTTTTGGTAGTAGATTCAAGACAGAGAAGGATAACAGGCAACCTAGTAAGCAGAGTTAAGGAATTTATGGAACACAATCCAGAGCTATTCGCTTCTCTTGTTAGCGTATCCGATTTGATGTCAATAAAGGGAGCCCAAGCTATCGAGAATGGAAATGTGGAGCAGGTGGGTTCATATATGAATGTAACACAACATTTTCTTGAATTAATAGGTGTATCAACGCCAAAAATAAAGTCAATAATTGAATATTTGAATGGCAAAGTATTTGGGGCAAAGTTAACAGGTGCTGGTGGGGGTGGATGTGTTATAGCAATACCCCGCATAGGCAATGGGCTAAAATCAGGCTATATGGTAAAAGCTGGGGTAGATGGGGCTTATAAGATTAATTACGGAAAGCAGCTCGAACCATCTACTGCTGCTGATGATGTTGCATAGGGTTATAAAGAATAAAATTATTATAAATAACAATGTTGCAAAAAATAAACGAATTGGTAACAGTGGTAAAACTTGGTGGCTCAAGCATAACATTTAAGGAGCGCACATTTAGCGTTGATGAAAATGCTCTAAGCAATATATCCTCTGCTCTCAGCAATTTTAATGGCAGGCTTTTTGTGGTACATGGAGGAGGCTCATGGGGGCACCCTGTCGCCGCAGCATATGGTTTAAGCAGCTTTACCTATAGCAATGATATTAGAGGAGTTTCACAGACAAGGCTGGCCATGCTTGAACTAACAAAGAAAGTTCAGCGCTCCTTAATTGATCATGGGATCAGTGTTTTTTTCTTTCCGCCTCAGCATCTGGAATCAATGACAAACGATCTGGAAGGATTATATGAGTTAAAAGCAGTGCCGCTGACTTATGGAGACGTTTTATATGAGCGTGGAAAGGGATACAGGATCATAGGCGGTGACGAAATAATCAGCAGGCTCTCGGCATCAATAAAGATAAAGCGTGTATTGTTTATTATGAGGTCTAAGGGCATACTTGATGTTAACGGCGAACCCATCAGTGTAATATCTCTGAGTGGCAAGCAAGGGATCTCGATCGAACAGGTTCCAATAATGAAAGGTAATACAGTTTACACCTTCAAGCAGGCAAGAAATGAGCTTAAATCCATATCTCCTGATGCTACAGGAGGCATAACCTACAAGCTGATTGTGGCAGAAAGGCTCGTATCAATTGGGGTAGAGGTGATGTTCCTTTCATCGGACAGTCAGGACAACATGGTTAAAGCTTTAAATGGCATGAAGTTTCAAGGTACTACAGTGATGATTTGATTGTCAATTAAGGAAAGAAAAATAGATCATCTGACAATAGTATCGAAGGAAAAGGTGGAGGCTAAAATGCAGACCACGTGGCTAGAATATGTTAAGCTGATTCACCAGGCTTCGCCTGAAATTAGCTTTGAAGAGGTTGACACATCAGTAACTTTTTTGGGACATAAATTTTCTGCACCGCTTTTGATTGACTCAATGACAGGCGGGGCTGATCAAGCCAAGGAAATTAACAGAAGGCTTGCAGAATCTGCTTCTTCTCTTGGTATAGGAATGGGGGTTGGCTCACAAAGGTCAGCCATAGTTAATCCAGAACTTTCAGAGACGTTTTCCATAGTGAGGGATACATCACCTGATATGTTTGTAATGGCCAACATTGGAGGTGCACAGCTAGCAATGGGCATGACTGTTGATGATGTTAAAAAGGTTATAGATATGGTAAAGGCCAATGCGCTTGCGGTTCACCTCAACCCACTTCAGGAACTCATACAGCCAGAGGGCGATACAAACTTTAAGGGGGTTTTGTCCAAGATAGGTGAGATAGTTAAAGCTGTACAGGTTCCTGTGATAGTGAAGGAGGTGGGCGCTGGGATATCTCGTGAAATGGCAATAGAATTGCAGATGGCTGGTGTTGCAGCAATCAATGTGGCTGGTGTTGGGGGAACAAGCTGGGCTGTGGTGGAAGGCATAAGGGCAAAGAAGGCTGGCAATAAGGATAAGTCGGATTTATCTGAAACCTTTGCTGAATGGGGCATTCCAACTGCAGCGTCAGTGCTGGAGGTGAGGAGCGTCAGCACCATTCCTGTGATTGCTTCAGGTGGTATAAGAAATGGGCTTGATGTAGCTAGGGCAATATCAATAGGTGCAGATATGTCAGCCATGGCATTACCAGTAATGAAGGCAGTGCTCAAGGGTGGAAGCGAAGGAGCTAAAAGGTTGCTTTCAAAAACCATCCTTGAATACAGGAGCGCCCTCTTTCTTACAGGTTCCAGAAACACTAATGAGCTGAAGAAAAAGAGGAAGATACTTCTCGGTCCATTAAATGAATGGGCTAGGAGTGTTGGCATTTTATGATGGATCATTCTGAAATAGTTGCTAGGGTTGATTCATTTATCAGCGATTTGTTGAACGGAAACCTAGATGTTTACAAAGCTTCAATGCATCTAGTATCTGCAGGAGGAAAAAGGCTTAGGCCACTGCTTACGGTGAGGTTCTACGAATCACTGGGGGGCAGGGCAGAGGATATAATCGAAGCAGCGGCAGCTGTTGAGCTGGTTCACAACTTTACTCTTGTTCATGATGATATAATGGATAATGATGATTATAGGAGGGGAGTGCCGACCGTGCATAGGGTTTACGGTCAGCCAAAGGCCATACTTGCAGGTGACCTTCTGTTTGCTGAAGCGTACAAAGCGCTTTCCATGTCACGCGTTCTTAACAGAGACCCTGAAAGATTCTTAAGGTCAAGCATGGCCCTTACGAATAATGTTATTTTGATATGCGAGGGGCAGGAGATGGACATAACACCGCCTAGCAAATTTAATGAAAACTTTTACTATGAGCTGATAAGGAGGAAGACTTCAGCACTGTTCATTGCCTCAGCCACCATAGGCGTTTACGCCTCAGGGAAGTATGAATATGAAAACGCTGCAAGAGCTTACGGAGATGGCCTGGGCGTTGCTTTCCAGATAGTTGATGACCTGCTTGGGATAGTGGGTGATGCAAAGGAAACTGGAAAGCCAGTAGGGTCAGATTTAAGGGAAGGAAAGAGGACATTGCCCATAAGCATGGCAATCAACCTTGCTGATGAAGAGCTTAAAAAAATGATACTTGAAGTTTATGGCAAGCCATCAAGTGACGGCAAAATGCAGGATATAGTGAGCAGGATAAAGTCAATTGGCCTTGAAGATAAGGTACTAAAAATTGCGCGCAAATATGCTGATTCGGCCTTAAAATCTCTTGAAATGATTCCGGAATCGGATTCTAAGAGGAGCTTGGAGGAACTAGTTGAGCTTGCAATCAGGAGAAAAAAATGATCTGAGGGAAACTGTTAAGAAAATAGCTGCCCAGAACGCCTTAAGGCATGGTGGCAGGGCCGATCCATCATCTGTTATGGGTAAGCTCCTTGCATTAAAGCCTGAGCTAAGGGGCCAAATAAAGGATCTAATGCCACTGGTAAGAGAAATCTGTGATGAAATTTCATCGATACCACAGGAAAGATTGAGTGAAATTTACGGTGAAAAAGAGGAGATAAAGAAGAAGGTAGAACAGGACCTTCCTGAGCTTCCTGGTGCAATACCAGGAAAGGTTGTAACGCGCTTTGCACCGAATCCAAACAGCGCGCTACATCTGGGTTCATCAAGGGCCGCAGTGCTTTCCCATGATTATGCAAGAAAATATGAAGGCAAGTTCATAGTGAGGTTTGAGGACACAGATCCTAGATTAAAAAGGTCGGATATGAAATTTTATGACATGATTAAGGAGGATCTTAAATGGCTTGGTTGTGAATGGGATGAAATATATGTTCAAAGCGAGCGTATGGAATTATATTATAAATGGGCTGAAGAGGCTATAAAGAGGGGGCTCGCATTTGTCACAGAATGTGACAGTGAAAGGTTCAGGAGCTTAATATTAAAGTCAATGCCATGTCCTGACAGGGAGCTTCCACCAGATGAACAACTTAAAAGGTGGAACAAAATGCTGAATGGTGACTACAGAGAAGGACAGGCAGTTGTAAGGATAAAAACTGACCTAGAACACCCTAATCCTGCAGTGAGGGATTGGCCTGCTTTGAGGATAATCGACCCAGAAAAGCATTCTCACCCCATTGTAGGTAAAAAGTACCGCGTATGGCCGCTTTACAACTGGGCATCGGCAGTGGATGATCATATTATGAATATAACACATATAATCAGGGGTCAGGAGCATTTTGTAAACATGATAAGGCAGGGCTATGTATATGAAGCCCTTGGATGGTCTTACCCTCAGGCCGTGCATTACGGGAAGCTCATGATTGAGGGTGGTTCACTTAGCAAATCTGAAATTGAAAAAGGAATAAAGGAAGGCAAATTTACAGGTTATGATGATCCTAGGCTTGCAACTTTGGTAGCGCTGCGGAGAAGGGGGATTGAGCCTGAATCTATAAGGAAGATGATTCATGAAATGGGAATAAACCCTAACACTGCAACAGTCAGCCTTGACATGATATATGCCCTGAACAGGAAGATCATTGATCCACTGTCAAACAGGTACTTTGGTGTTTTTGGGAAACTGCATTCATTAAAGCTCGAAGGAATCCCAGCCCAAATTAAAGTAACACTTCCAAGACATCCTAGCAATCCTGAAAGATCTAAGCGCATTATAACTTTAAATGGAAGGACTGTGCTTGTAGAGGACCAGGATTATCTGAGCAACTTAGAGAAGGAGTTCAGGCTGATAGGATTGGGAAACTTTAAACTGGTTAACGATAGAGCTCAGTTTTTAAACAATGACCTAAATTATGCAAGGGCTTTGTCGCACATTCACTGGGTGCCTGAAGGTGAAAACATCAATGTAACAGTGCTTATGGAAGATGCTACCGAGCTAAACGGCAAGTGTGAGCAGAATATAACCAGTGAACTTCCAGGTTCACACGTGCAGTTTGAAAGGAAATTCTTTGCAAAGCTGGAAAGGATTGAACCGGACAGAGTTTATGCCATATACACTTCTCGCTAAATGGTTTTTGATAAACGCAAAAATACATTGCAGTGCAAAAATGGCCCATGAGCCAAGACAGGTACGACTTTTCGGTTAAGGCAGATTATAGTTACGTTTCTTCCCCTGGTGTAGATGAAAAGCTGATTGATGATATCTCAAGGTTAAAGAATGATCCACAGTGGATAGTTGATATAAGAAAAAGGGCGTTAAATGAGTTTTTAGAGCTTCCCATGCCAAGATGGGGGCCTGACCTTGGTGGCCTTAACCTGAACGACCTTGTTTATTATATAAGGCCTGTTAATAAGAGGGCAGAGACATGGGATGAGCTTCCTGCCACTATAAGGGAAACATTTGAACGGCTGGGGGTTCCTGAATCTGAAAGAAAATTTCTGGCCGGTGTAGGCGCTCAATTCGAGTCAGAAATGGTTTACCACAATATCAAGAAGGAGCTGGATTCTCAGGGAGTAATATTTGCATCCATGGATGAAGCAGTGAAGGAATACCCGAACATAGTCAGGGAATATTTTGGAAAGGTGGTTCCAATAGGTGACAACAAGTTTTCGGCATTGACCTATGCTGTATGGGGAGGTGGAAGCTTCGTCTACGTGCCCAAAGGCGTGAAGCTTGAAAAGCCTCTTTACGCTTATTTTAGGATGAATAGTTCAAACGAGGGCACATTTGACAGGACGCTCATAGTGGCTGATGAGGACAGTTACATAAACTATATAGAAAACTGTACCGCTCCACGTTATTCGCAGGCATCATTGCATTCAGGGGTTGTTGAGGTGATAGTAAAAAGAGGGGCAAAGGTCAGATACACTTCAATACAGAACTGGTCAAAGAACGTTTACAATCTTGTAACCGAAAGGGCTAGGATTTACGATGGGGGTAGAATGGAATGGGTTGGCGGAAACGTGGGCAGCGCAGTAACTATGGCTTATCCGGCATCATACCTTGTAGGAAGGGGAGCAAGCACGGATATACTTTCACTTAGCATGGCATCAGGAAAACAGGAAATTGACTCAGGAGGGAAGGCATATCATGTTGCACCTGAAACATATTCCACAATACAGTCAAAGGGTGTTTCAATGAACGGCGGTAGGTCAACCTACAGGGGCCAAGTCTATGTTTCTCGTGGTGCCAAAAATTCTAAATCGTTTGTCAAATGCGATTCGCTCATAGCAGATAGCTCATCATCCTCGTACACATATCCGTATGAAATTGTAAAAGAAAATGATTCAACAGTGGTTCATGAAGCTACAGCGGGTAAGATAAATGAGGAAATGCTTTTTTACATTCAGAGCAGGGGATTAAAGGAAAGTGAGGCAAGGGCACTGATAATTGCAGGTTATCTTGAAGATTTTGAAAGGCAGATACCTGCAGACTTTGCGGTTGAACTGAACAGGTTAATAGAAATGGAGTTAACAGAATCTGTGGGCTAGAATTTTTATAGAAAAAGGCTTCTAATTAATCAATAAATTGCATTTTATATCTATCAGTTGACCAAACTAAATCTTTATTTTTGCACTGTTCATGCTAAAAGTTTATGATTGGGTTGTTTTTTAAAAAATATTTAAATAGTGCAATGCAGAACGCAACATAACGCAAACGATGTCCTAGCTTATCGCTCTGGACGCTTTTGCTTAGAAGTGAAAAAATTACAATGACCGAATATAAGAATGGATTTGAAGAGCTTGGACTAAGTGAAAACTTAGTTAGGGCTTTAAGTGAAATGAGCTTTTCTGAACCTTTCCCAATACAGCAGAGGGCAATAGTTCCCATGCTAGGTGGAAAGGACATAGTGGGGCAGGCAAAAACAGGATCTGGTAAAACCGCTGCCTTTGGGCTTCCTCTACTGCAGCTCGTCGATTTAAGGAAAAAAGTGATACAGGCTCTAGTGCTTTCTCCTACTAGAGAGTTAGCAGTTCAGATCACTAATGAAATGAGAAAGATGGGCAAATACACAGGTGTTAAGATTGTTACTGTTTACGGCGGTCAATCGATAAACATTCAAAGAGAACAGATTGATAGGGGATCACAAATAGTGGTTGGAACGCCAGGAAGAATAATTGACCTGGTAAACAGGGGGTATCTTGATCTTTCTACTGTAAACTTCGTGGTTCTCGACGAAGCTGACAGGATGCTTGATATGGGATTCATAGACGATGTGGAGCAGATACTTGATTGGTTAACAGATATGAAACAAATGGCCCTCTTTTCAGCTACAATGCCTGAAGAAATAGTAAGGCTAGCTTCAAAGTACATGAAGAATCCAGAAAAAATAATTTTAAGCGCAGATGAGCCATCAGTTGATGAACTTGATCAGTACTATACAGTTGTAAGTGAAGATGAAAAGCTGGACAGATTAAAGCAGATAATCAAGAGGGAGAAGCCTGAAAGCTGCCTGATCTTTTGCAGAACTAAGAGGAGAACCGGAAGGGTAGCACGGGAACTCGAGGATTCTTTCAGGGATGTTGCGGCAATACACGGGGATCTTTCACAACCACAAAGGGAAAGGGCGCTCAATGCATTCAGAAAGGGTAGGGCAAATATTCTTGTTGCAACTGACGTAGCTGCTAGGGGAATAGATGTCCCTGGCATCAAGCTGGTGATAAACTACGATTTTCCTGACGAGCCTCTTATGTATTTTCACAGGGTTGGAAGGACTGCCAGAGCGGGCAATGACGGAAAATCAATTTCGCTTGTTACAAAATATGACCTCAGTATGCTGGTTCAGGTAATGGGTATGACTGAAGCCACAATAAAGCCTCTGGAGCCGGAAGATGAAGAAAGGCTCAGGAGACCACAGGCTGTAAGGGAGGATCGTAGACATGAATGGAACAAAAGGCGCAGCTGGCACGACAGGCGCAGTGAAAGAGGAAACGAGAGAAGTAGAAACTGGTACATTGAATAATTATTTTCTTTTTTCTGAACAAAAATCACATTAAATAATAGGAATACATTAATATACTGTTTTTTGAAAATATAAAGTATGACAAGAGTTGAAGATTTGACGGTGAGACTTGGGGCTGCGGCCGGCGATGGTATACAGAGTGCAGGTGAAATTCTTGCAAGGATTCTCTCAAGGAGTGGTATATACATATATACCTACAACGGAAATCAATCAGTAGTAAGGGGCGGTCATGTATGGTTTCACATACATGCAGGAAATAAGCCAGTTTACAGTATGGGATATGGCCTAGATTATTTAATAGCGTTCACTCAGCAAACCATAGAAGAGCATGCAGACGAGGTGAACAGCGGGGGCGTTATAATTTACGATACATCAAATGTTAAACCGCTCAATATCCCTAAGGGGGTAAGAACTGTTCCAGCAGAGCTCGTCAACATAGCACTCAAGTATGATAAGTACCCCATAATGAAAAACACAGTTGCTTTGGGTATACTCGCTTCACTTATGGGAATAGATTTTAAAATAGTTGAGGAGACAATAAGAACTCAGTTTGGTAAAAAGAAGGAGGATGTTGCACAGAGAAACGTGCAAGCTGCGATGGAGGGTTACCAGATAGGGTCAAAGCAGGAAAGGGGTAAAGAGCTTTCATACGATTATAGCAAGAGGCTCCCATTCCTTCATTCAAACTATTCATTTGCTCTGGGAGCGGTTGCCGCAGGCTGCAGGTTCTATGCGGCATATCCAATGACACCAGCGAGCCCAATAGTTCACTGGCTTGCCAATCATGCAGAAAAGCTGGGGATCACAGTCTTCCTTGCGGAGGATGAAATATCAGCAATAAACGCCATCATAGGCGCCTCTTATGCAGGGGCCAGAGCCATGGCCGGAACAAGCGGTGGGGGCTTTGCACTGATGCAGGAGGCTATGGGCGAGGCAGCCATGACGGAAACACCAATAGTGGTTGTTGATGTAATGAGAGCAGGCCCTAGCACTGGGCTTCCTACAAAGACAGGTCAGGGTGATCTCAACATGATGCTTGGGCTTTCTCAGGACGATTTTCCCCGCGTGATATTTGCTCCCATAAATGCAAATGATGCCTACTCTACAGCAATCAGGTCATTTGACATTTCAGACAGGTATCAGGTTCCAGTGATAGTGCTAATGGACTTCGCAATAGGTGATGGCGCTTATATAACCATTACAGAGGATTTTAAACCAGCTGAAATAAACCGTGGAAAGCTTGTTTATCAAGCATCAGGCGATCTGATGAATGGAACATGGTTTAAAAGGTATCAGCTTACTGAGGACGCGGTATCGCCAAGGTCAATACCTGGAACACCGGGGCTGATGTATGTGGCCAAGACAGATGAGCACGACGAATTTGGTCATGATGTGAGTGATGTGCTTGCCGGTCTTAAATCTGCACTGAAAACCAGAGAACAGATGTATGAAAAAAGAATGAGGAAGCTGGAATACATAAAAAAGGAAATGCGCTTGCCTAACATATTTGGTCCATCAAAGGCTGATATAACACTAATTACATGGGGCAGTTCCGCCAACCCAGCAAGGGAAGCGATAGACAGGCTCAGAGGAAGGGGCGTTTCTGTGAACTCATACGAATTTACAGATATATATCCTTTGAATCAGGATGTTGAAAGCATGCTTAAACAGGCCGGAAGAATGGTTGATATCGAAGTTAATTACACCGGGCAGTTTGCAAATTTCCTTAGGAGAGAAACGGGCGTGATGATAAAGGACAGAATGTTAAAGTACAACGGCGAACCCATATATCCGGCAGAAATTGAAAAGTTTATATCAAAATTGCTTGTAAAGGAGGTGTCCTGAAATGATATCATTAAAGGATTTTGAAAGTGACATAAGGCCTGACTGGTGCCCGGGCTGCGGAGATTTTGGAGTTCTTGCTGCACTTAAAGACGCACTTGTCTCGCTTAAGATCCCACCACATAATACAGTAATTGTAAGTGGTATTGGTTGTTCAAGCAATCTGCCGGGATATATCAAGGCTTACGGTTTCCATGGACTGCATGGAAGGCCGGTACCAGTCGCTCTTGGTATAAAGAATTCTAATCCAGAACTAACTGTAATAGTGACGGCTGGAGACGGCGACGAATACGGAATAGGCTTTAACCATGTAGTTCACGCGGCAAGGAGGAACGATAACATAGTTGAAATAGTTATGAACAACGAAATTTACGGTCTAACAACTGGCCAACTTTCACCCACTTCAAGAATGGGGCAGATCACCAAGACAACACCCTATGGCAGTGTTTACAGGCCACTTAATCCACTTACATCGATAATGGGTGTGGGCGGAACCTTTGTATCTAGAGGATTTTCTGGCCAGCCAAAGCACCTTTCCTGGATAATTCAAGAGGCTATAAAGCACAGAGGATTTGCGCTTGTGGATGTAATAAGCCCATGCGTTACCTGGTTTGATATATATGATGAAGTAAAGAAACAGGTGTTCAAGCTTGAGGATTCGGGGCATGATCCATCTGATTTAACAAAGGCACTGCAGATGGCAGGAACAGACAAGGGCATACCAATAGGCATATTCTACAGGAGAGAGGATGTCCCAACATTTCAGGAAATGCTACAACAGCAGATAGGCAATAATCCTGCAACGAAGGGAGTCAAGGCATTGGACAAAAGCTTGATTGACCAGTTAAAATATGAATACAGTTAGGTACTCGGAGCTACTTGATCACCTTTCGGGGCTAAATTACAGGGCTCAGGGAGACGGCAGTAATGTAAAGCTTACGGTTGCCCTACCATTGGCAAATGACAGGTTTGGCGTAAATCAGGAGCTTGAGATAAATATCAAGGTGCATGGGGACTTGGCCGATATAATAAGCGTTTTCTTAGTTTCAAGCAGCTCAAGAAGGAAAGCAGGGAATGACCTTATAACTGACTGGTTGGGAATATGAATATATGCATGCCATATTTCTAGGCACATCCTCAGCAGCGCCAACTGTAGAAAGGAATACAGCATCCGTAGTGCTGGGCACTACTGAGGGTCAGCTGATGTTTGACTGTGGGGAAGGAACTCAGAGGCAGATGCTTTATGCGAAACTGAACCCAATAAAGCTAAAGGCCATATTTATAACTCACATGCACTTTGACCATATAATGGGGCTCGTGGGGCTCTTGATGACCATGGACCTGCTTAACAGGTCAGAGCCTCTGACAGTTATCGGTCCAGCCGGGTTAAAGGAGATGCTTGATTTCTTTGAGCAGAGGCTTTACATGAACCACCAATATGAAATCGTTTACAGGAGGGCAATGCCAGGCACTGTTTATGGATCAGGCGAAGTCAGTGTTGAAGCAGAGAGTGCTGTTCACAGTACGGAGAGCTATTCTTATAGGGTTACACAGAGGAAGTTTAAGAGGAAGTTTCACCCTGAAAGAGCAATAGCTCTGGGCATCCCTCAGGGGCCCCTTTGGGGAAGGCTTCAGATTGGTGAAGAAGTTGTTCTGAATGATAAAACCATTTATCCAGACCAGGTGTGTGACCCACCGGCAAAACCGCTTTCTGTGGGGATTTCAGGCGATACAGCATATTCGGAAAACCTGGTAAAATTCTTCAAAGGTGTAGACCTGCTGATACATGAAGCCACATTTTCAGCAGAGCTTCAGGGGAGAGCAGCTGAAATGCTGCACTCAACCAGCATCGATGCAGCGCGCGTTGCTCAGCAATCGGGCGTTGGGTTCTTAGCCATCTACCATTTTAGCGAAAGATACAAGGATGCGAGTATGCTAGAAAGGGAAGCCAGAACAGTTTTTGAAAAAACAGTGGCTGCTAGGGACTTTATGAAGATTGAAATTTTGCAGAATAGCATAAAAGTGGAAATGATGAAATTAAGGCGTGCAGGGGAAGACGCTGATAATAAGGTGGGGTCTAAATGAAGATATTCTTTTCAATTATTTGATATCCTCAGAAAGGAACGTGATAAAGGATGGCTTTATACTTTCAAGAGTAAATGCTGACAAGGCAATCAAGATACTAAAAAGGATAATTGAAAGAAACAAAATAGAAAATTTGATAGTTGAAAACAACGCATTTTTGAACAGCGTAAGAGCAGCGTCGGACGGTCATGATGTTTCGGAAACAAGCCAGTGGGGAAAGAAGCTCAGGTCCATAGACAGAATATATCAAAGCATACTAGGCGGGGAAATTCAGGTTCCCTTTGAAGTAAAGGACTTCTATTCAACAGCAGAGAAAATGAAGTGTAATAACGGGAAGTTCATTGAACTTAGCAGTAATGGAACAGTAAAATTTGAAAATGGGAAGATAAGGCTTCCAAAATCTCTCATTTACTTTTCAGCTTACATTTACGAATCTCTCATGGTTCCTGGAATCAGTATAGTCAGGCCCGCTGAAAACATTCTAAGAATGGATGATGGTAAGTTTGCGATTTTACTTGATGGTCAGAGGAAGATAGTACTTAACGCCGACCTTAAAGATGTAAGTGGATACGTTGCTGTATGGATCAGGAACAACAGAGGCGGCGCTGATGCTGTGCTTTCCTGCGGTAAAACATACAGGCAGGCATTGAACCAGCATAAAAAAGCTGTTGTAAGGGAAATGGTTAAATGGGTTAATGAAACAAAAAAGGTGGATTTCTTGCTTGGGCTTTCGAAGGTTAGCCACATGCAGGCCCCTGAATATGTAATGAAATATGTTGAAAAACAGTTTTGATTTAATCTCCATGCTAAGATATATTGATTTTCCCACGCTTAATTAGTTTTTAAAATAGCTTGCTGTCAGGATCCTTACTATTTCTTCTGACGCATCCTTTACCCTGATCTTTACCCTTTTCTTGTCCGATAATATTTCGTTAACAAGCTCTTGCAGAGCTGACGGTTTGATTATCGCGCCTGTTTTAATCAGATAATTATCTATATATGTCATTTCACCTGGGTACATTGTAAAGCTCTTTATGCCAAGCAATGCTGCTTCTGCATTCATTGTTCCTCCTCTCCCAATAAATGCGGCTGCTTTTTCAAGCATGTTTGGCCCAAAGAAATCACCACCATAAATTATAAGATTGCCCCGTTCTTCATGCACATTGATATATCTGCGCAACAATATAATCCTGTAATCAGGCAGCATTTTACTTATTTGGATTGCAAATTCAAGTGCTCCATTGCTCTGAACGTATGATGACATATATTCTTCTTCCCTTATTACTATTGCGCCTTCAGCAGCCCTTTCAATATTATTCTTTTCAGGCCACATTTCCCTATGCATTATCCAGGCTGTGGGGTCAAGCGATCTGTATTTTATTGCTTTAGAAGCTCCATATTTATCCCAAGCACTGGCTGGAATCACCCAGGGGTAGAGCATAATGTCAGAAAGTGGGATTGTGAGTTTACACACAAAAAAGCTGTGTGGAGAATCGCATATTAGAACATGAGGTATTCCCAGACCAAAGGACACCCTTGCGGCTTCGGGGCTTCCAAATGACACCGTAAGATTTGGTTTTAAAGCTGGGATAATTTTTGAAAGCTCCGCTGTTCTCCTTGCACTTTCAATCAGCTTTTCCTCCTTACTACCACCTCCATGCCTTCCGATAACATTGTCAGCGGTTTTTATTTTGACCCTTGCCCTCACCCTATTTAATTCTTCATATTCTCTGGTTGTCAGCATAAGCTCATGACTTTTGTCAAGTATCCTTTCAAGTGATGCGAACATTAGATAGTGTTTTGGAGTAAGGACATCGAACCATATTTTCAACTGCAAAAGTATTGTTTGCGGATTATTTATTCTTTATTGAAGGTGATATATAATTTGTCTATTTTAAAACGAAGATACGGGTTCCGATTGTTGGGCGTTTTTAAAAATTCATGATTTTATGCAAATGGGCGCCAGGTTGTGCCTTTTCTGGATGGGCGCAGTAGTTCATTTGGCAACAGCTACAGGATTTTGTTTGCTATGCCCTCTCTCTTTTTCATTGTTCTTTCCTTCACTTTTTCCTTAAAGTCATCCCAGTATTCTGGCTCTGCTAAGCTGAAAAAGGCCCTTTCAACCACTTCATTAACAGCAGGGTGAACATGCATCATATTATATACAGGGTTCATGCTCTGGCTTTCAGTGTTCATTAAAGCTATGACTTCATGTATCATGGATGACGCATATGGGCCTATTATGTGGCTACCCAGAATCCTTTTAGTGCTTTCTTCCACTATAACCTTTACAAAATGCCCTTCGTCTTTCATGGCCAGACCCTTTGCTGTATCCTTGTAGCTGTAATAGCCAACAACATGGTCCCTTGATTCTGATTCTTTAAGACCAACTGAACCCACTTCTGGTTGTACAAATATTGCATGAGGTACAGCGTGGAAATCTACCTTAACCCTCTTGTTCATGAACGCATTATAGAATACAATTTGGCTTTCGTAGTTTGCTGCATGCTTGAACATGTGCTTTCCTATTGAATCTCCGCAGGCCCATATGTTGGGCCTTGTTGTTTGAAGAAAGTCGTTAACAATTATCCATCCATTGTTATCAGTTTTTACACCGGTCATTTCCGGTTTTGTTATGTCAGAATTGCTCTTTCTGCCAGCAGCAACTATTATTTCATCAGCTTCAAGATCTATAGTTTTCTTATTTACTGTATCTTCTGCTGTTATAATCTTCCTGTCACCCCTTTTTCTAGCTTCTACAGCTTTATGAGAAGTTAAAATCTTCATATAGTCCAAAAGGTCATACTCTAGCTGGTAAGATATTTCCGGTTCTTCTGTTGGGGCTATTCTGTCAATCATCTCAAGAATCTTAACCCTAGAGCCCATCATTGATAAGAAAAATCCAAACTCAAGCCCAATATAGCTACCGCCAATTATTATTACGTCCCTTGGTTGATTCCGCATCTTAAAGAAGTTATCGTTAGTGTAATAACCAACTTGCTCCAGCCCGGCTATATCAGGTACAAGAGGCCTAGATCCTGTGCACAGCAGTATCTTGTCTCCTGTTATTACTTCGTTTCCCACCCTAACTGTATAATCGCTTATAAATTCACCATTTCCCCGGTAGAGCCTGACCCTGCCGTCAGATCTTATCCCTTGCTCTATCTGTTCACTTTCACCCATAACTTCATTATATATCCATTCCATTATTTTTGTAAAATTAATGTTGTTGACTTCTGCGTTTATCCAGAAGCTATTTGCCATTTTTATATTGTACATAAGCTCTGCTGGGTACAGCATCATTTTGGATGGTATACACCCCCGCGTCAGGCATATTCCACCAACAGGGCCGTTTTCAATTACTGCAATCCTTATGTTTTCTTGGCTCGAAAGTAACCAGGAATATATGTTTGACGCAGACCCAGAACCGAAGGCGATAACGTCAAAGTGCTCCATAAAATTAGACGGTGATTGCTACTTTATATTTGTTTTTATGAGGCGAACACCTCATATGCGCTTTTTAACACAGCATTGCAAAGAGGAAAATTTATTTAATAAGGTGCGCTTTAAATACCGTTGAAAACATATAATTTAAAGTGCACTGAATGCGGTAAAATATACGAGCAGGATTACCCATGGCCAAGATGTGAAAGCTGTGGCGGATTGCTTGAAGTTGAATATGACTATAGCATGATCGATCTTCCCAGGAATTTCAGAACTCAGTTTATAAAACAGTGGAAGTACAAACCATTCTTTCCCGTATTAAGGAAGCCAATTACAGCGGGGGAAGGGGGCACAAGGCTAAAGTATTTGGGCTCCGGCCTATACCTGAAGATAGAAATAGATAACCCAACGAAATCGTTTAAGGATAGGGGATCAACTGTAGAAATAACAAAGGCAATTGAGCTGGGGTTTGACAGGGTTGTTGTTGCTTCTACTGGAAACATGGCTCTTTCTGTATCAGCCTATTCGGAAATAGCTGGAATAGAGGCAGTAACTTTTGTGGGCTCGGGGGCAAACCTGAACAAAATTGACATGATCAGGAACAGAGGAGGTAAAATAGTTCAGGTGGATGGTGATTTTAACGACGCTATGAACGAGGCGGAAAAATTTGCAAGAGAAAGCAGGGCATTTCTAGTAGGGGATTACCTTTACAGGAAGGAGGGTCAAAAGGGTGTTTTCTTTGAGATAGTTGACCAGCTTGGTTTTCAACCGCCAGATTATATTTTTGTGCCCGTAGGAAACGCAACGCTGATATCTGCATGTTTTAAAGCTGTTCAGGAGCTCATAAGGTTCAAGCTAATTGATAGAATGCCAAAAATAGTTGGTGTGCAGGCTGAAGGGGCAAGAGCTTTTATAAACTATGTTAAAAGTGGCAAATTAAGGAAAGTTAAAGTTAATACCGACGCTGATGCAATAGCTGTTGGTTTTCCTACCTATGCAAAACAGGCCAAGGAAGCTATTATGGCCACCGGCGGTGATGTTGTGGCTGTAACTGATTCAGAAATGAGAGATGCAATGGGTGAAATATACAGGAAAGCTGGGGTGTGTGCTGAGCTTGCAGGTGCATCAGCATATGCTGCTATGAAAAAGTACGGTATAAAAGACGGCATGACCGCGGTAGCAGTGGTTTCAGGGGGAAATATTTAGCCTGTGCAGCCTGCACCTTGGCTCATATGTTTCCATTCCGCCTATCAGCACTTCTTTTTCGTTTTTTACCTTTCTTACAGTAAAAGTAGCAGGGTTTCCGCATACTGTGCAGACTGCTGTGAGCTTTATTACTTCGTCAGCTATTGCAAGCAGCTGAGGCATTGGTCCAAATGGTTCGCCCATGTAGTTCTTATCCAGTCCTGCAATTAAAACTCGTGAACCAGAATCTGCAAGCGTTTGTGCTACACTGACAATGCCTTGGTCAAAGAACTGTGATTCATCTATTCCAACCACGTCATTTCCTTTTCCCAGCCGTAGTATTTCACCTGAATTTTTAACATTAATCGCGTCCATTTTCTTGCCATCATGGCTAACTACGCCTTCCCCGTACCTTATATCTATTTGATGCTTAAACAGAATAACACTCTTTTTTGCGAGCATGTACCTGTGCAGTTCCACTATAAGTTCCTCAGTTTTTCTAGAAAACATCGGGCCTGTATAAACTTTAATCCAACCTCCCATGACGTTAGTAATAAAATGTATTTTTATAAATTATGGGGGTTCAAAACGATTTACAAAATTTCTCCTTTTAAAATATGAAGAATCAACAACTAATATAAAGAGTGAACTGCCACCTTTATAAATTTCAGTAGGGCAGCCTGTGGGTTATACTGGCTAGCTACATCCAATAATATAGTGAATAATGATTATTAAACCAAAATATTATGTTGTTTTGAAAATTAAATCAAATTTTAATGGTTAGTTTTATCCTTAACTAACTAACCAATTAATTGGCGTCATATACTTCTAATATATTTTCTGTCCCAGTAAATGAGGGGCTTCTCGTTTCCAATTATCAGGTCTTTAACCTTTCCTGCGAATATTGTATGGTCAAATATGCTCTGGTTAGAATGAAGCTCACATAACAGCACAGTTCCTCCCTTGATATACGGTACATCCTCAATATAACCCGTAAATGTTTTATTGAATTTTTCTAAATCATGAGATGCGAATAGTCTGGATATTTCTTCCTGATCTTCATTTAAAAATGATACAGTAAATTTTTTAGTGTTTTCTATGGCTTTAACCATGTAAGATCTGTTGTCGATTGAAATTAGAACGGATGGAGGATCAACTGTAAGCGACATAAATCCAGTGACAGTTATCCCTACTGGTTTTCCATCAAGCAAAGAAGATACGACAGATACACCGGTTGCCCACCTTGACATTGCATCTTTGAATTTTTGAGCGTCCATGATGTGTGATACCTTGATCTTTTTAAAATCTTTTTGTCATTTGCAGTTAGTTTTTAGTAAATTAGGAAAATCTGATGTTATATCATCTACTCCCATCCTGCAGTACCTTTCTATTTCCTCTGGTTCATTTACGGTCCATACGCCAAGTTTCAAACCACCATCATGAACTATCCTGACATCTTCCGGATATATCAGGCCATAGAAAGCCTGTAACCATCCTGCATTTAACTTTCTTGCAATTTCGATGAACCATTCCGGTTTTCCGAAAATTATCAACCCAAGTGCTATTTTGTCATTCAGTTCTCTTACATTTTTAAGTGAATCAAAATCAAATGATATGACCTGCACCCTGTCATCCAGTGAATGCCTGTTTATTTCTTCCAACAACATTTCTTCGATTCGCGGATAAACCTTTGAACTGTGTTTTAGCTCAATCTTGTACATTATGTTTTTACCAAATTCATCAAATACGTCGCCAAGAAGTGGTACCCTTGTTCCTTTCCACTGAACTCCAAACCTAACTCCAGCATCGAGCTTGTTTATCTGTTCATACGTCATTTCGGAAATTTTCCCGTGGCCATCAGTTGTCCTGTCAACTGTATCGTCGTGCATCACCACCATTTTTCTGTCACTCGATAGATGAATATCAAGTTCGATTCCGTCAACACCATAACTTACTCCCAACCTGAATGCGGGAATCGTATTTTCTGGAGCAAGACCTCTGCTTCCCCTGTGCCCAAACAATAATGGTCTCATGTGGTACATTGTGGTACAGAGCTTAATATTATTTTCGCACGTTTGAAAAATCTTTATACAGGTTCCGTGCATGCATTGCCATGAGTTACAGTGATCTTTATACCATTGATTCCCCGAAAATTTCCACGGGGAAAAAGGATTCACCGATATATGTTCTTGGAATTCCGTTTGATTTCACTAGCTCATTTAGGCCAGGTTCAAGGTTTGGTCCAGATTCAATTCGGCAATCTTACTGGAACATAGAGATAGTTGACAGGCAGCTGGGCGTAAACGCCGAAAACATACCGATATATGACCTTGGCAACATATCGCCTATAACTTCAGTGGATGGCATGATTGATATGGTGGGTAAAGTCGCTAGGGAAAACTTCATTGGTGGAAAGATTCTGGGTTCAATTGGCGGCGAACACCTTATAACGCTTCCCATAGCTTCTCAGCTTGAAAATACTACAATACTGGTTTTTGATGCGCATTTTGACCTCAGAGATGAACTTTATGGTTTAAGGGTGAGCCATGCAACGTTTTTCAGAAGATTGCTGGAATCCAAGAAAATGAGTGCTGTACACGTTGGGGCGCATGCTTACCTTGATGATGAACTGCGAGCAGCTGAATCTCTAGGAGTAAAAGTTGTAACCCAAGAAACCCTAAGGAAAAAAGGTATGCTGGAGCACATTCCCGAGGGCCAGCTGTACGTTTCCGTAGATATGGATGTGCTTGATCCTTCATGTGCACCTGGTGTGGGAAACCCCGAACCCGGCGGACTCTCCTATGAGGAATTGTTCAATGCCATAAGGTCCCTCAAAGGCAGGAAGATAGTTGGGTTTGATGTAAATGAGGTCAGCCCTCCATATGATCCATCAGGGATAACTTCAATTGCGGCTGCTAAGGTGTTTTCATTGCTGGTAATACTTTCATGGGTGGGTGTAAATGGCTGAAGGATTAAGAAAAAAGAGTTCACCCCTGGTAAGCAGAATAGCAGGGTCAATTGCAAAAGTGCTTCCATATCCCAACCTTTTTTCTTATTTGGGGTTGGCCTTGGGCATATTTGCCGCCCTAATTTTGGCGCTCAGGCTTTATACATTGGGCGGAATTGTGCTGTTGCTTTCAGGGGCAATGGACGTGCTTGACGGTGCTGTTGCTAGGGCCTCAAACAAGGTTTCAGTTAGTGGAGCTTTCCTTGATTCGAACCTTGACAGGGTTGTTGAGATGTTCATTTATCTTGGAATAGGAATTAGCTATTATGCCCTCTATGTGCCAGCTTTTTTGGCCTTTGGATTTTCAATCATGGTAAGCTACTCTAGGGCCAGGCTTGAGGGACTGTCAGGTGGAAACAGGCCCAAGGGCTTAGAAATCGGTGAAAGGGGGATAAGGTTGATTGTGCTGTGCGTTCTGCTGATTCTGGGTTTACCTCTAATTGCGTTGGCTGTTGTCACAGCTCTTGCCCTTGTTACTTTTAGCGAAAGGATGATAATATATTCAAAATTTCTAAGGAGTGAAAAAAGGTGATTTCTCTGGCCTTACACGGTAAGGGGTCGTCCCCCGAAAAGATAGGGTGGTTAACTGGCCCTCTGTACCGCTTTGGGGAAGTTATTGCCCCTCAAATTGACCTCGAAGTTGATAGGGCACTGGATGTGGTGAGTGGCTTCAAGTTTGATCTGGTAGCTGGTCATTCTCGGGGCGGCACAGTTGCGCTGCTTGCAGCTGCAAGGCACGGCGTTCCGGTTATCGCAATTTCCGCGCCAACTGACAGGATAATGCAGAGAATGCATCTATGCTCATTTCCAGACGGCACAGTGCAGAAGAAGCTCTGCATTGAGCAGTATGGTTACAGTGAGAGTTATTTAAGGTCAACTTCACCAATTAACTTTGCTGATAAAATAAAGAAAGCATTGCTGGTGCATGGAACAAAAGACGAAATTGTACCAGTTATGCAGAGCAGAATGATGTGCTCAAGGATAAAGGAATCAGGCAATGGGTGCACACTATTGGAACTTTCAATGAAGCATACCCCGCCAAAATCATTAGAAAAGCAATTATCTGAGGCAATAATAGAGTGGATAAGAAATGATATTGAACAGTGAAGAACAGAAGGGGCTAAACGGTGAATATGGTGAGGGGGTGCAGAGCGCTTATAGGATACTTTCTGCTGTGGGAAAGGCATTCGGCGCAGAACGGTTAATAGGCATTACTTCTGCTCATATATCTGGTGTAAATTACCATAACATAGGAGATGCAGGGCTGGAGCTGCTTGAGGATATGGCCAGGAGCTCAAAGTTTTCCGTTAAGACAACCATAAATCCTTGTGGAGCCCCGCTTGAAGGTGAATTTAGCATAGAATTTTCAAAGGAACTGGTAGACATGCAGCGAAGGATTGTAAACGCCTTTCGCAAAATGGGTGCTCAAGGATCATGCAACTGCGTTCCTTATGAAGGCGAAAATGCACCTGCTCGGGGAGAACATGTAAGCTGGGCAGAAAGTAATGCAGTAGTTTATGGAAATTCTGTGGTGGGGCTGATGACAAACAGGGAAAGCGGTCTAAGTGCTCTTGCATCTGCCGTTGTGGGTAAAACGCCGTACTATGGGCTTCACATTGAAGAAAACAGAAAACCTAAAAAATTTATTAACGTTACGGTTAAGCTTGAAGGCGGTCCGCATTTTGCCGCTCTGGGTTACTTTGTTGGAAAAAAGTACACAGAAGTTGTAGGAATAAGTGGTATTGATGAGGCTTCAAGGTTAGATTTGAAGTCACTTTCAGCTTCAATAGGCACTTATGGACCGATGGGCATGTTCAGCATGGAAAAAGGTGATGGAGTTGAATTTGGAAAGAGGGAGCTTGAGGAATCCCTTGCACAGATAAGCAATTCGGAAGATGGTGATGTAATAGTTTTTGGTTGCCCGTTCATTTCATTCAACGAAATTGCTGAGCTTGCTGTCAGCCTCAGAGGCAGGAAATTCATAAAACGCGCTTATGCTTTTACATACAGAAGTGCTTACAATGAGGCGAGTTCAAAGGGCTATTTGGATGAACTCAAGAATGCAGGAATGGAACTTTTGCCTGACGTTTGCCCTACACTTTCGAAAATCCCCGAACTTCTTGGTGTAAAGAGTGTCATAACAGATTCCGGGAAGGCATCGTTTTATATGAGGGCGTCATCAAAAGTAGGGATAAAGATGATGAAGAGGGATGACATTGTGCAGTCATACTCAAGGAAAGCATGAACCAATTGACAATTTTAAACGTTCTAGGTTAAAGAAAGGAGGCTTTTAAATGCTTCCTGAACAATATCAGGTCTTCCTCATTTTTATCCTTATAGGTGTAATAGTAAGTCTGTTATCCGAAAGGATCAAGGTGTCGTACACTTCATTTTTACTAGTTCTTGGGATGTCACTTTCATTTATAAATGGCGTATGGAAAATATTCCCACAGGTATCAATCCTCACATCAGTGCTTTCTGCCCAAGTTTTCTTTGGTATAGTATTGCCTCCGATTATATTTAAGGCTGCGCTCGACATCAACTATCAAACATTTAGGAAGAACATCATACCAATAACTTACCTTGCAACAGTTGGAGTGCTGTTATCTACGGTCCTAATTGCCGTTATGATTCACTTTTTACTTATGGTTCCATGGTTTTACTCATTCATTTTTGCTACCATTATTTCGCCTACCGATCCTGTAGGCGTGATAGTGTTGCTTCGAAGGTACCATGCGCCGGCAGATACTGCCACACTTGTTGAGGGAGAGGCTCTGTTAAATGATGCAACCGCAATAACGCTGTTCACGATACTTGCAACTTTCAAGAGTGGAGTAATCACATATTCTGGAATAATGGGGGAAGCCGGACTTGTTGCTGTTGCATCACCAATTTTAGGTCTGGTTTTTGGCATCGTTTCGGTGGAGCTCATTAACCGCCTGGAAAATTATGAATCAAGGGTAACTACCATGCTCGTATCTTCATATCTGTCATTTACTGTTGCCCAAGCCATTGGAGGTTCGGGAATACTGGCTGAAATTATAACGGGCATGATAGTGTCTATGAAATTAAGGACCAACATGAATAGGGAAGAGCTGAGGGGGTTCTGGTCGGTTCTTGATTACATAATGACATCTCTAATTTTTATGGCCATGGGTCTAATCTTCAACCCATTTCTGATATACACATATATATTGATTATAGTGGTTGCCTTTTCAGCAGTGTTCGTAGTTAGGGTTGGGCTTGCCAGAACCCTTGGCTTTTTCAGGAGCTTTAAATATGATTTTCAAACTGTGGCGCTGTCTGGGATAAGGGGCGCCATACCGATTGTGCTTGCCCTAAATTTGACAAGTTACATTCTATTAAAGGCAGATTACTCTCAGTTAATACTTACTATGACCATAGGTGTTGCTGCGGTGTCTTTGCTGGTACAGGCAACTGTAGCGCAGTGGAATATAAGAAGAAAATATTCCAATGATATCCGAGGTGAAGGTTTTAAAGCAGCAGTACCAATCGAGCAGCATGAAAGTGGCAATAATTGATAATGGGAGTGCTCTTCTTGAAGAACTCAGAAAGGCTGTCTTCAAAGCCTTAAGCGTTGAACCTGAACTTATAAAGTTTCCAGATTTACCAGTTAAAGGCTATGATCTTCTCATATTCTCCGGAAGGGCAATTAAAAATTCAGAGACTGACGTTTGGATGCATAAATTGCTGAAACAGTATGGCAACCTGCCATCAGTTTTCATATGTTACGCAGCAGAATTTTTTAACCTCAGCAGGGGCGGCACTCTCAGGAAGCTCAGCAATCACCTTTACGGCTACTATGATATTACCATTGAAAAGAACAGTATCGGCATACCGTCAGGGAAGCATGCAGTTTTTGAATCCAGGTCGCTTTCCATAGGCAGGCTTGGCAGAGGTCTAAAACCCATCGCAGAGGGCAATGGAATTGAAGCTTTTGTATCAGATAATGGTCAGCTTGGTCTTATGTTTCATCCAGAAAAAAGTGACGATTTTGGTTTGAAGGTGCTCAGGTCCTATTTTACATGGAAATATTTTTAAATTGCAGTGTATGTTAGCTGGTTGTGATGTCACTTCATAAATAAAAAGTTGAAATTTGCCATTCCTAAGGGATCTTTAGAAAGGGCTACGATGGAAATGTTCAATGCGACAACCATGGACATAAGGTTCAGTGAGAGGGGTTATAGACCCTATGTGGGCGACCCAGAAATTTACATAAAAATACTGAGGCCACAGGAGATTCCAACTCTTGTAGAACAAGGGTTCTATGACCTGGGAATTACTGGAAGGGATTGGATCAATGAAACTGGAGCAGATGTAAAAGAGATCTTGGATTTAAAGTACGGTTCTGTGAAGATTGTTATTGCAGGCCCAGTTTCAACTGGGAAAAGCGTTGACGGCATAATTGCAGATTTCGCAACTAACGGCAAAAGGCTAAGAATATCCACCGAATATCCAAAGCTTGCGTCAAAGTACATTTCAGCTTTACCTTCTTATGTCAAGCTTTATGGTGAAAGGAAACCAAAAATATATACCCCATGGTGGGGAATAGGTGAAAATGAGATGGTAAGCATTTACCTTTCATTTGGTGCGACTGAAGCAAAACCACCGGAAGAGGCCGACCTGGTTGTTGATGTTACGGAAACGGGCACAACGTTGCAGGAGAACGGGCTTCAGATATTGGACGTTATAATGAAGTCAAATGCCGTTCTTATAGCAAACAAAAAATCGCTTTCTGACCCAGTAAAGAAAGAAAAGATACTTGACGTGCTTGCCATGTTCAGGGGAGTTGTTGAGGCACATAACAGGCTTCATATATTTGTTAACGTAAGGGAGGAAAACCTCAATGAGCTAATAGCTGCGCTGCCTTCTCTTAAGGGTCCTACAGTTAGCAGGCTGTCATCTGAAGGATGGTACGCAATTAATACGATAATAGACAAGGACCAGTACCTGAAGATTTTGCCAAAACTTAGGAAGCTTGCACAGGGCCTTGTAGTTCATTACCCTATTGCCATTTTGCCGCTGGAGGATATAAAAGTTGATGAAATATAATTATTCCAGAAAAACTAGAGAAACGGAAATTTCAGTGGAGATCTATACCAAGGATTCCATGGATATATCAGTGCAGACATCAATCCCAATTTTTGACCACATTATCAGAACCCTATTTTTCTATTCGCCATATAACGTTAAGCTGACGGCAAAGGGAGACCTTGTTCATCATATAATCGAAGATACAGGCATATCCATAGGGGAATCTCTGAAAGGGGTTCTTGGTGATAGGTCCGAGATTAACAGGTTTGGCAGTGCAGTTGTTCCCATGGATGATTCCCTTGTCCTTGTTGCAGTGGACATGGTAAATAGGCCATATTATGTAGGCAATTTTCCCTCAGACACCATCGATGGCATATCCACTAAACTTTTTGAACACTTTTTCAGATCTATGGCTTTCAGTGGAGCATTTAACATGCACATTAACCTGTTTTACGGTACTGATCCACACCACTATGTGGAAGCCACGGCAAAGGCACTTGGAATGAGCCTTGTGGAAGCGCTGAAGCCCGGTGTTTCTAGAAGCACGAAGGGAACTCTATGAACGTTGTGATCGTGGATTATGGAGCAAGCAACCTCTTCAGCCTTAGGGCAGCTTTTGAGAGGCTCGGCAGCAACGTCTCAATTATCAATAAAAATTTCACTGGCAACCCAGACCTGCTTGTGATGCCAGGGGTGGGAAGCTTTGGTCAAGCTGCATCAAGCATTGAACCTATCAGGAAGGATATAATTGATTACATAAATGATGGTGGCACATTTCTGGGAATCTGCCTTGGACTTCATTTGATGTTTGATTCAAGTGAAGAAGGTTCGGGCAGGGGTCTGGGGCTATTGCACGGTAACGTAAAGAGAATCAGGTTTGGAAAGGTGCCTCATATGGGCTGGAGTGAAACCAAACTGATTTCAGAATCAAATCTTTGGGATGGTCTTAAGGAAACTGAATACTTTTATTATGCGCATTCTTATATGCCAGAATATTCTGGTAAATGGATAAAAGCAGTGGCTGAATACGGCGAAATAATACCTGCATTTATTGAACTTGATAATATAATAGGAGTACAGTTTCATCCAGAAAAATCCGGCAATCCAGGCCAGAAGTTTCTTAAAAATGTTCTCAGAATGGTGAAGGGGTAATTGATGATACTAATATCTATTGACTTGATGGATGGCAAGGTGGTAAGGCTGTTAAAGGGAAACCCAAAAAGTGCTAGGGTATATTCAGACGATCCTGTTTCGGTTGCAGGTAAATGGATCGACATGGGTTTTGGGCTGCACGTAGTTGACCTTGATGCAGCTCTTAATATGGGAAACAATCAAAAAATAATTGAAAGATTACTTAGATTAAATGGTTTTAAGGAAGTTTCAGGTGGTATCCGAAGTGCTGAGCACGCAAGACGAATTTTAGACATGGGTGCAGACAGAGTAGTGATAGGTACAATGGCATTCACTGACAGGCAATCGCTATTAAGTTTAAAGGGGTTACCCGTTGCTGTGAGCATAGACGTCAGCAACGAAAGAGTCTCAATTTTCGGTTGGCAGAAGATTACTGAGATTAACTTTTTACAGGCAATGAAAGAACTTGAACGTGATGGGTTTGACAGGTTTGAAATCACTTTTATTGATATGGATGGTACAAGACTGGGTTTAAATACCAAACTCGTAGAGCCCATTCCATTTAGCATGCGAAAAAATATTATAATATCTGGAGGAATCAGGCTTGATGATGTAGAAGCAGTTAAGGGCATGGGTTTTGCCGGTTGCATAGTGGGTTCTGATGCATATGAAAAAATATACAGCAAAAATTCTTGATGGTGCTGACATCCTCACAGCCCCAAATGAGTGGTTCCTTCAAGGCTGATCATAGGTTCGTGGTTTACCGCTTTTATTACTAGTGGTTATCCATCCCGCTCCAGACAACAGGCTGTGCCTTCAGTTAGCCACTTATCCTCATCTTCATCGGACTATTTTTCATCATGTTTATTTCTCCGTTCAAATCAGCGTTTATTGCCTTCTCAGTGTGATGACACTCAAACAAACCCCTCTTAATCCTTCCATTTTCGTGAATTTCCCCACACAGAGAACACGTTTTGGATGTATTTGCTTCATTAACAGGCTTGACATTTATGCCGTATTCCTTGCCAACCTGCTTAACTCGTGTTATTATTGATGAATAGTTTCAGCATTTCACAAATGCCTTGCCAGTTAATTTAGCTTTGGTTTCCTTTCCAGCAATGGCTGTGTTTGATCGACGCATTCTTTCTATTATATATTTCTCATTATGCAGTACTCATGCAAGTATAATGCTTCACTCTCCTAGGGAAATTTATTATGAGCCTTATCTGTTTTAACGGTTTAGGGAATAATTAATGAAGCCCAACAGGAAATTGGCGAGCTGTTTAAACTCTGCTCTAAAGCTCTGAAAGATAACCTTGGGATAAATGCCGCAAGCAATTCAAAGATTTTTCAACTGGCGTCAAAATTCAGTATTTGAAGGAGAACTCGCAGCTAGAAGAACTGAATCAGGAAATTGCTTTAGTGATTGACCCAAGATTCTGTAGTTGTTTATAAATTAGCAAACAAGAACGATTTTGAAACCACGATATTGGGAAAAGTCCTATAGATAGGATTCTATAACCAGTCTACCTTTATAAATAACATGCATGATCGAGGTAGACTGGGTAAAAATGCAGGCCGCAAAAAAAGCTTATAAACACGAAATGCTAATAAAAATTAGCCAAAAGGCTCGGTTTGAGAAGAACTATATAGTATGGAAACTTCACTTGTACCCAGTTTTGGCAGGAACGTTCTAGCCAGGGTTTGAGAAGAACTATATAGTATGGAAACTTTCGTTGCATTTTCCTTTTTTTCGACATTTTCGTTTGAGAAGAACTATATAGTATGGAAACAAACTTTTTGCGAGCAATTCCGCAAAATCCTGGTTCAGTTTGAGAAGAACTATATAGTATGGAAACCTTCAAATCCCCAATGGGTAGCCGAACATATGCCGAAGTTTGAGAAGAACTATATAGTATGGAAACATTCTGGATATCTATGATATACTCTTAATGTTGTTGTGTTTGAGAAGAACTATATAGTATGGAAACCCTTGTAAATGTTACCAAATTTCAAAATCATAGCCATGTTTGAGAAGAACTATATAGTATGGAAACTCAGTATTCGCCTGTATTGTGCTGGCTGTTTCTATTAGTTTGAGAAGAACTATATAGTATGGAAACTAAACGCCGATATACCCATCAACGAATGTGTGGTTTCGTTTGAGAAGAACTATATAGTATGGAAACAGCAATTCATCTTCCCATACTTTTTGCAAGTTTCTTAGTTTGAGAAGAACTATATAGTATGGAAACTGTTTGCTGTGCTCTCAACTCTAACACGTGAAGTTCGTTTGAGAAGAACTATATAGTATGGAAACATACAAAACGGCGTTTGAATTCATTTTGTTTCACGTGTACGTTTGAGAAGAACTATATAGTATGGAAACATACAAAACGGCGTTTGAATTCATTTTGTTTCACGTGTACGTTTGAGAAGAACTATATAGTATGGAAACGGGGTATATTTCTGCCAAAAGTTAGAAAATATAATGAGTTTGAGAAGAACTATATAGTATGGAAACGCTGGTTCTGGAACACGCCCTAATACATAATAGTACTTCCGGCCGTCGGGTTTGAGAAGAACTATATAGTATGGAAACCGTCTTGTGAAATACATAGCGCCATTGCGTCTTAGAGTTTGAGAAGAACTATATAGTATGGAAACTGTGGTAATATTACCACTAAAACTTAAAATAAAAAAGGTTTGAGAAGAACTATATAGTATGGAAACTAAATGGCAGAGAATATATAAGCCTACTTTTATGGCTGGTTTGAGAAGAACTATATAGTATGGAAACTCGATCAAGCTTCTATTTACTATTTTATGATCTATTACGGGTGTCGTTAACTTAAGATCATAACCTGTTCACCTCATGCAATTAACAAAATTGATTTAATCCATTCTGGAAGCTGATCATTGGAGATTGGCACTGAACCAATTTCCTCGTTCGTGAATATATAGTTATAAAAGAACCTGAAGGCTATGAGCCAGTTCTTTACATGGTCAAATTTTGGCTTTCTGCATGTTATCAAAAGCTTCTGTCCTGTCCTTTATGTGTTCGTTCATCCTTTTCATGAGGTTTCTCAGGCTCTGTTCATATACCACATGCTCTACCCCTGCCCACATCAACGTACCAAAGAGCTCCGTCTGTGTAAACAGCCTACCATACAAGCTTCCTTATGAAATAGTATGCATCAAGAGAGTTCTGGTGCCAGCTTATGTGGAATGATTGGAAAGCTTTGAGTTGAGGTTCATATGCTACCCATAGCCAAGCTTCTCTAACGTTTATTTCAGTTTCATCAATAAATATGGAATTGACATCGTGTTTATCAACGTCAAAGGAGTCGAATACAAAAGAATAATTCTGAATCCATTTCCATATTGCACCTCTTGATTATGGGCTCAAGAACGAGAGAGGCTTTC